>Ga0155701_102_pt1 | contig 2223 bp, 3 predicted proteins | sample RifCSPlowO2_01_FD_107358 | JGI IMG/M metagenome (GOLD analysis project Ga0155701, IMG submission 107358) | Candidatus Wildermuthbacteria bacterium RIFCSPLOWO2_01_FULL_48_29 | reverse complement strand
GGAGGCGGGGGAGGAGACGGAGGAGGACTGGGGGGAACGGTAATCGTGTAGCTCCCGCTCGTGGAGCCCGCAAGATTCAATATATTGGTGTCGTTTGCCTTGAGCGTAAGGGAGCTTGAATCATAAGTAAGGGTTGCCGTTCCCCCGCCCATTGCCTGAAACGTAATGGTCGCGATAAGGCCGTTGTTCCCGCTAAAGCCCGGAGTAGGAGTAGAGGCCTGAAACCGCAGCTTTCCCGCAACATTATCAAATGTATCTTCCCACCATGTGGAAAACGCGCTCGAGGAACTCACCATACTGACAACGGCAATCAGGGAAGGGTTGTAATTAAGGTACGCCTTCATGGAAGTTATTCCTTCTGACGATCCGATGCGCAACTCCACCTGAAACGTGTTTGACACCTCATGGGCCCCGCCGGAAGGAGAAACAAAATAGAGGGCTTCGCCCGGGCCCGGCGAAACTTGGGAAAAGAAAAAACGAGACAAAATATTTTTTTCTCCAAGAGAATCGTTTACCATTCGTAATCCGATAGCAAACAGAAAAACTAACAGTATACCAACCCCAATCAAAAACCTCTTTTGCATAAAGACATGCTTGGCAGAAATTATTTCCTGCGCGCGCGCCAGAATACCCAAACCCCAACTGCCAGCCCACCGAGCAAAAGAATGCCGAGTAAGATACCAAAACCCGTTCCTCCGGCAAGATCTGCAGCATTCTCATCTCGTTGCTCAAGGCTATCCACCGGCCCGAGAATATTCTCATCTTGAGCGCTCAGAAGCAAAGATGAGGCTTCGTCCACCTCAAGCATCTTATTCCCCGCCTGCTTTGTGCTTACTACCACCGTGGCGATAAGATCTTCGCCTGAAAATCCAGGACTGGGGATGGAAGCCTCCAACTCGATAAGACCATCTTCTGCCTTCTGTGACCACCAAAACGGAAACGTATCTGTATTCGTCCTGATTTCCCGCACTTCAAGCAAAGCAGTATCATATCGAAGATGGATGCGGAAAGAAGTGATGGCTTCTGGGGCGCTAAGACGCACCTCCAACAGCATCTCTTTTCCTGCTTGATAATCCATGGCGGCGGGCGAAACGAGAATATGATTCCCTCCCGGATGGTGCGCCAGCGCAAGAGAAGGAACGAGAAGGACTCCGACCAAAAACGCGATGTATTTCATATCTTATCAATTATGCTATTCTTAATAGCCACATACTACATTTCGACTTTCTGCACGAGCAGGGAAAGCAGGTTTTTCACTTCCTGCTGGGCATTCTGTTCGGTGCCGCTTTCGGTGAAGCGTTGCCATTGGGTGAGGATTTCCTCGTCGCCTATGGCGCGCACCGCGTTTTCCAACTGGAGGCGGGTGTCAAAGTCAACCTCGCCTTCTGACTGGAGCACCTTCTCAACAAAAAGCTGGGTGAAGGCAAGTGTTCGTTCATTGATTCTCTGGGCCGTGAGGGAAGCTTGAACATCCTGGAGTTCCCGTTGTGCAGCGATATATTGCATGGCAAAGAACACGTTGCCGGCGAGTGAAAGTATACCGAGGACAAGCAAGATTTTTGAAGATGTTTCAAGTTTCATGTTTTATGCTTCATGTTTCATGAGATCGTTTTCTTAGTCTATCACGATAGAAATTATAGAACAATAATACGCCGAATATAATCAAAACAACAATCTTCCAGTCAAGGGCTTTAAGCCACCAATATTGGGTCTTGAGCTCGATATTCTCGTGTATACCGGTGCCTTCCTGTACTTCAAAGACATCCGCCTGATACGCGGGATAACCGGTTGCTTCCACCCGAAGATAATACGATCCTTCGGGCACGAGAAAAGAGTATTTTCCCGTGTCATCGGTAACCTGCGGGTTTTTCTGTTGATAGTCTGTGGCAGGCCAGAGTTGGTATTGTTGGGTGTCAGGGTTGAGCCAAAAGAGGGAGACGGTGGCGTCGGGAATTCTTGCTTTTAGACCATCCGACTCTACTCGGTACACATACCCCTCCGGATCCACCACGGCAATCAGGCGCAGGGCTCGGGTGCCGAGCTCCGGGTCTTCGTACTCAATAAGGGTGATAACCTCGTATTCACCATCTGCCACGGGAGCTGTGATGTCAGCTGACCAAAGGCCTTGTTCGTCTGGGCCGGTGTAATCAAACTCAAGTAAGACAAGGCGGGTTTCCAGATCTTCGGGGTTGTAGGTTTGCGCGAATGTCGGCTTTGCGAAGA
>Ga0155701_119_pt1 | contig 4536 bp, 3 predicted proteins | sample RifCSPlowO2_01_FD_107358 | JGI IMG/M metagenome (GOLD analysis project Ga0155701, IMG submission 107358) | Candidatus Wildermuthbacteria bacterium RIFCSPLOWO2_01_FULL_48_29 | reverse complement strand
CCTCGCAAACCTTCCTTTGAGAAACTCCCGGTTTCGCGGATTCGATCGTATCCCTGGCATATCCTCCGCGTTACGCTAAGGATCAACCCGAATGTATATTCTGCAACGGTATCCTCCCCATAGGATGGCACATTCGCAGCAAGAATCGCGCGCTTTTTGCATGCCTTAAAATCGATGTGGTCGAACCCGGTAGAACGCGTTGCGATCAACTTCAGATTGGGAAACGCATCGAGTACGGCCTTGTCAACTTGTGAATTAATAAAAATAGAAATAACGTTGGCGCTCGTGTCTTGGGGAATATGGTCGCGATCAAGCGCCTCGTCGAAAAACAAAGTTTCTGCTCCAAGCTTTTTGAATCCCGCATGATTCTGGATATATTCTTTTTCCCACTTTTCGATTCCAAAAAATGCAATTTTCATACTTATCGGTCTATACGTTTTACGCCTCGTTTTCTTCAATGGCTAAAAGGCGATTGTATTTCGCAATGCGTTCGCCTCGCGCCAACCCTCCAAGCTTCAGCCCATCGGCTGCCACAGCCCACGCCAAATCAGCCACAAAATCGTCATTTGTCTCTCCTCCCCGATGCGATACAACAACAGCCCAACCCCATTCCCGCGCTTGGCTCACTGCTTCTATTGCCTGCGTTAAGGTTCCTATCTGATCTGGTTTTATAATGACGCCGTTAATAGCATCTTCTTCCTTTGCCTTTTGCATTCTTGTAATGTTTGTTGTCGTGAGATCATCTCCCGCAATAATACTCTTTTCTCCCATTTCCTCTTTCAGCTTCTTGAAATTTTCAAAATCATTCTCCTTAAATGGATCTTCAAGATAAAAAAGCTTCATCTGCCTATATAAAGCAAATAATTCTGCCGGGGGCAAATCAACATTATTGGCCGCAGCATCCATACCCAAATCAATATCGGCTTCTCTCCCCAGCAACCCCAATGGCTCTAAAGCATCTTTGAAGTTGGCAACAAGACCACCTTCATCTCCAACATCTGCCTTCAGCTCGTCTCTCAACGCTTTATACACGCGTCTTCCTATCTCGACGCTCCGCGCAATTGTGTTTGCCTTTGGTATTGCGAGATACTCTTGAAATACAAGATTATTATGCGCGTGCATGCCGCCTTCGAGCACGTTAATAAACAAGCGTGGCGCGGCAGGTTTCGTCTGGTATATCTCGCTTATATGCTTCCACAAAGGCATGCGCCGTGATTCTGCTCCAAGGCGCGCGCAAACTCGCGAAACAGCAATACTCACATTCGCGCCAACTTCGAGCTCAACGAGTTTTCTATCTACAGCGAGCTGGTCCACACCATCCATCCCTTTGAGTGTTGGCGCAACAACACTCTGAACCTGCTCCACGGCATGCTCTGGTTTTACATACTCTGCCTCGAATGTGCCCTTACTTTCCCCTTCTGGAGCTGAACCTGAAACCCGTATTCCATGTTCATCTCCAAGCTCAACGCTCAACGTCCACTCTCCTCTCGAGTTTAATATCTTTCTTGCTGTAAGCGATGAAATAGTTGCCATATGCTAGTTTTCCTTTTCCAGTTTTGCGATTTGCATAATGGTAGGCATAACAGCGTCGGGATTCAAAGAAATACTTTCTATGCCGCGCTCAATCAAAAACTTGGTGAATTCCGGGTAGTCAGACGGAGCCTGGCCGCAGATACCCACGTACTTGCCTTTTTCCCTGCACTTGGCAATCACCATTTCCACCATATGTTTTACCGTTAGTTCATTCTCGTTTGCGATGGTTCTCCCGATTCCAGAATCGCGGTCAAGACCCAAAGCCAATTGTGTCAAATCATTTGATCCTATGGACATACCGTCGAATATTTCAAGGAATTCATCCGCCCGTATTACATTCGAAGGAATTTCACACATCACATATACGCGAAGGCTCTCGTCCTGCTTTCTCGACAAACCATGTTCTTCCATAAGCGCCAGTACTTTTTTCCCCTCTTCTGGTGTCCTGCAAAACGGCACCATGGGCGTTATGTTCTCAAGCCCCATTTCTTCCCTCACTTTTTCCAGAGCTTCACATTCCAAACCGAAAGCATCCCGGAACCGTTTGTCGTAATACCGTGAAGCTCCGCGCCATCCCAACATAGGATTTTGCTCCACAGGCTCGTATAATTCTCCGCCAATAAGCTGACGGTACTCATTGGTCTTGAAATCGGAAAATCGAATAATGACTTCGTGAGGCCAAAAGGCGGCCCCAATTTTTGCTATTCCTTCTGCCAGTTTGTCCACATAAAACTGCGTTTTATCTGCATACCCTCCGACAAGAGCATCAATCTGCTTTTTTACTTTACCGTTAAGCTTCTTGTAGTTAATCAGCGCATTGGGATGAATCTTGATATATGAATTAATAATAAATTCAAGGCGCCCCAACCCAACACCTTGTACCGGCAGATACGCATTTTTGAACGCCTCATCGGGAGCTCCGATATTCACCATCACATGAGTCTTTGTCTCTGGCACTTTATCTAATTTATGTTCTATGATTTTAAATTTTGCCGCTCCCGCATATACCATGCCTTCGTCGCCGGAAGAACAATCCACGGTTATTGTTTTTCCTGTCCGTAATTTCTTCGTCGAGCCGCCCGTGCCTACAATGGCTGGGATTCCAAGTTCTCTTGAAACAATTGCCGCATGCGAGGTACGCCCCCCTTTGTCTGTAACAATGGCTGAAGCTATCTTCATAATAGGTTCCCAGTCTGGATCGGTAATTTCTGTCACGAGAATTTCACCTTTCTGGAAGTTACCGATGTTTTTTGCGTGTTCGATGAGGCGTGCTTTGCCCGTTGCGATTTTTGTGCCAACAGCCATGCCTATTACCAAAGGAACTTTCTTTTCTTTCAGCCGGTATTCTTTATACACGTTTTTCTCTGCCGTGGCGTGTACGGTTTCCGGCCTTGCCTGCACGATATACAGTTTTTTCGATAGGCCATCTTTTGCCCACTCAATATCCATAGGCTCTTGTCTGCTGTGCTTTGCAGAAAAGTGTTTTTCTATTGCGACACCCCATCTGGCAAGCTGCAGCACTTCTTCATCAGTAAGGGAAAATTTCTTGCGAGCGCGTTCTGGCACTTGTACTTTTTTAATTCCTTTTTCAGCGTAAATCATCTTTTGTTTTTTCGCTCCCAAATCCTTTTCCAAAATCCCTTTATTCGCCTGTTCCAGCACTGGTTTAAACACCACAAACTCATCTGGCGTTACTTTCCCTTGCACAACCATCTCACCCAACCCATACGAACTATTTATTATAACCACTTTATCGAAGCCGGTTTCAGTATCAATGGTAAACATGACACCGCTGGAGGCTTTATCGGACCTTACCATCTCTTGCACCCCAACCGACAAAGCTACGTCAAAATGCGAAAATCCCTTATCCACCCGATATGAAATCGCGCGGTCGGTAAAAAGAGAAGCCATGGCTTTTTTTACCGCCTGCAGAACCGCTTTCCCGCCGACAACGTTTAAATATGTTTCTTGCTGCCCGGCAAATGAAGCGCCCGGCAAATCTTCTGCCGTGGCAGACGAACGCACGGCAACGCCAAGACGTTTTCCTAATTTTTCGTAAGCTTGCGTAATTTCTTTTTGGAGCTCCGCGGGAAGTTCAGCTTTCAAAATAATTTGGCGGACTGCCTTCCCTCTGCCCTGCAAATCCTTCATATCGCGCGTGTTGAGCCCTCGCAACGCTTCCTTTATTTGCTTGGCAAGGCCCGCCTTTTCCAAGAAATACCGATAGGCATACGAAGTTATGGCAAAACCATTGGGTACGTGAATTCCCAACGGCACCAGTTCTTGATACATTTCGCCCAGCGCGGCATTCTTTCCCCCTACGAAAGGCACATCTTCAATCCTAACTTCTCCAAACCAGAGAATAAATTTTTCTTGTTTGCTCTTCCCCATATTTAGTAAGGCTAAGCCTTACTATTCTTTTATTGCGATAATAAGGTCGGAAACATTGGAGCCGGTATTTCCGGTTACCACATAATCGCCGGTTTCCTCAAAAAACGAAAATGACTTATTCTCTTCGAGATACTCTTCTACTTCTAAATGCTTTTTTGCTGCGTGCTCTTTCGCAACGGAATCCGCTATCGCTCCCGCATACTCGGTATTATCCCTTCCATCGGAAGCGAATGATAGGAGGAGTTCGCCGCCTTGCACAAACTTTAATGCAGAAAGCGCAAGTTCGAGGTTTCTACCACCTTCGCCCGCCTCGCCCGACTCGCCTTGCGCTGAAGCGGACTCGCGGGCGAGTCGAGGCGGGCCCGCCTTTTTCACCGTAACGGTGGTCTCCCCTCCATATAGTAGCACAGATTTGCTCGGAGCCTCGTGCATTTCTTCCACAAGCTCTTTCGCAATGTCACGCGCTTCCCCAGTAAGTTCTGCCGTTTTTATGTGCGGTTCAAAACCGAGCTCTTTTGCTTTTTGCGCCATTGCATATAAGGCAGTGCGGTTTGACACAAACAAAATATTTTGCACTTTCTCAAAATACTTTTTATCCTTTGGCGTCTCGAT
>Ga0155701_118_pt2 | contig 5550 bp, 3 predicted proteins | sample RifCSPlowO2_01_FD_107358 | JGI IMG/M metagenome (GOLD analysis project Ga0155701, IMG submission 107358) | Candidatus Wildermuthbacteria bacterium RIFCSPLOWO2_01_FULL_48_29 | reverse complement strand
AGCGCTCATCCAGGTGGAAAAACCATCTGACGTAACAGTCTCCTTTGCAAGGAGGCCGGACTACCCCCCGGGATCTGAACCCGCGCCTCCGGAGCTCACCGTCAACAGCTCCACAGGCGAAGTCCTCTGGACGCCCACCAGCGCCCACGAAGGCAAGACCTACGCGGTCACCGCGGAAGCCGCCTTCTCTGACGCAGACTCCAGAAGCGACAGAGTTACCTTCTACGTGCAGGTGACAAACACCCCGCCCGCGCCAACGGCAACACCGCCCGCACCCGTGAACAACCAGGTGCTTGGCACGATCGTGGGAGGGGATTCGAGCGACACCCTCACCGACGAGGAAGCGCGGCAGATCCAGCAGGAACTCGACCGCATCGCCGTTGTTGTAGCGCAGCTTGAGCAGACACTCATACAGAAGATGGGGCAGGGAGCAACCTGCGCTGTAAGCTACACCGTGCAGTCGGGAGATACTCTCTCCCACATCGCGCTCCACTACTACGGGAACGCGGGGAGATGGCCTGAAATCTATGAGACAAACAAGCAGGTCATCGGAAGCAATCCCAACCTCATCTTCCCGGGGCAGGTACTGTGCATACCAGGCAGCACGGTAACCGCTGCGTCCAAAGCAGAGGAACAGCAGGAACAGCAAGCCGTAGACGAGGCAACACGCCAAGAGCAGGAACAGATACGAGCAGAGTTTGAGAAGCTCCTGCAAGACGCCTTTGCCGGCACTGGCACCATCAGCCCATGGGAGCCGGAAATCCTCTCCGAGGAAGAACGGCAACAGATCATGGACATGGCGCTGGGGTTTGGACCTCATGGAGCTGTCCTGAAACTTGGCCAGCTTGGCGGACTCAAGCAGGTGATTGCAGGAGCGAGAACCCGAATCAAAGAGCTCCCGAGCACCGTCAAGTCCGCTCCCGTCAAGCTCAAGCAGAGCATGGACGAGGCCTTCCTCCTCCTGAAGCTCGAGCTGAAGCTGAGGCAGCATCCTGCGGCAAGAGAGTTCCTGCAGGCACATCCCGAGCAGAGGCTCAACCTTGCCAAGATCGTGGACAAGCACGGCACGGAAGTGCTACAGTACATTCAACAGAAGGGGCTTGATCCAACGTTGCTGGACAACCACTTTACACGCCACGGTGCCGACTTCGGGGCGCAAACCCCTCTGGAGTATGAGCTCCTGGCAAAGAGATTCCTGAACCAGCCGCTGGGAGAAAACGTGGTCGCAAAGACCCGTCTCGCGAACGACCCAGGAGACGTGGTCCGCTTCAACAAGGTAACCGACGCCTATGGAGTCAAGGCGGAAGATGGTCGCATCAAAACCTTCTTCAAGCCAGACCCGGCGGAACATGGTTACCCAACAAACCTCGACTACTTCAACGCCAAGTAACTGGAGGACTATGACACAAACACAAGACGAACAACGCTACGTATGCCGCGTGTGCGGATACCGGAATCCGGACCACAACCCATTCTACAGCGAAAATGGGGGTCCCGAGTACGGCATTTGCGCCTGTTGCGGCAGAGAGTCAGGATACGAAGACACAACTCCAGAAGCGGCGGAGATGAACCGTCGTAGATGGATCCAAGAAGGAACCAAATGGTTCCACCCAGAACTCAAGCCCGAGAACTGGGATCTCGCAGAACAGCTCCGAAGAATCGGAGTTGAGCTGAAGGATTACCAGACCAACTGAATAGAGCAACCAAGGTTCGCGAGAACCACACGCCCATCACAACCCGTGATGGGCTTTTCCTTGCTCCACGATCGCGTGTCGCTAATGCCAGCGATCGCGCGCATTAACGACAAGTGGGAAACCCTATTTACAACAACCCTGACAGCCGTTCAGATTGCGTGACGCATAGGCTACATACGTTGTAATGGCGATCGCCATCACAAGGTATCTTCAGCATCCAGAACAAAAGTACTACGAATTTCCGCATATACAAGATTGTGTAGTTCTTCTTGTTTTGGCGAGAAGCATCAGTTTGCCCGAATACCTATATTCTGTCATACTACTTCATTATGGATCTTGCCTATCGGGAATTTCTTGAAGAAGTACTTTGGCACGCAAAAAAGCAAGGGGCGCAGTATGCCGACTGCCGACTGGAACCTGAAACCAAATCTGAAGAACTGAAGCTCGAGAACGGACAGGTCTCCGCACTCAACTCATCTATGAGCGCGGGGTTTGGTGTTCGCCTGCTCGCACATGGCGCTTGGGGGTTTTATGCAACCCCGATCGTAAACAGGGAAAAAATCAAAGAGGTGGTGAAGCGCGCGATCCACTCTTCAAGCGTGAATACGACATTGCAGAAAGAAAAAGTCGTATTAGCCCCCTCCCAAACTCCCGATTTTCAAACCTATCAAACGAAAATGGAGCAAGATCCTTTTAAAGTTTCTATTGAGCAAAAGCTTACTCTGTTAGCCTCTGCCGATGAAGCGATGCACCAAACCTCCAAAAAAATATTCTGGCGATTAGCCGAGCTCTCCGCGGTGAAAACACAAAAACTCTTTGCCTCGTCCGAGGGAGTATTTCTCGATCAGACGATCGTTGAAACCGGGGCTTCCGTTCAGGCCCACGCAATGAACCAACAAGGAGGCGATACGGCTCGCCGATCCTATCCGGACTCGCACGTCTACTATATGCAGGGTGGGCACGAAATGATTCAAAAGCTCGATCTTGTGAAGCACGCAGCCATCATGGCTCAAGAGGCAGAACAGCTCCTTTCAGCTCCCCATGCGCCCGCGGGAAATAGGGGAGTAATCCTCTTGCCCCAGCAACTCAATCTACACGGACACGAAACCGCGCACGGGTTCGAAGCAGATCGCGTATTGGGCACAGAATGGACTTTGGCGGGAGGAAGTTTTCTCACTCCGCTTCTGCCACAAATAGGAGCGTTCCGGTTTGGCTCTCCGCAAGTCAATATCGTCGCGGACAGCTCCCTCGCACATGGCGTAGGAACATTTGGGGCGGATGATGAAGGAACAAAAGCTCAACGCGTTCACCTTGTAAAAGAAGGTCTATGGACCGGCCTTCTCACCTCGCGCCAAACCGTTCCCCAGCTCAACCAAAAAATCGGGCGAGAATATTTTAAACATTCCTCGGGCGCCATGCGGGCAGATGGGTACGGTAATTGGCCGGTCATTCGCATGGTCAATATTTTGTTGGAGCCCGGGGAAACCGACTTTGAAGAACTCAAAGAGCAGGTACCGAATGGCACCCTCATGCTCGGCACCAATAAAAGCTGGAGCATTGACGACGTACGGCGCCATTTTAGCTTTGGAACGGAAATCGCGTGGGAAAAAATAAATGGCAAATGGGAACTGCGCAAAAATGCCAAATACTATGGAGATAACTTGAATTTTTGGCGCAACTGCCATACGGTATGTTCAGAGAAAAGCTTTTGGCTTGGAGGCGTAGGCTCGTGCGGAAAAGCCGCCCCCTTACAAACAATGCACACGGGACACGGTTCCTCGCCCGCCTATTTTACTAATATTCAAGTCGGCTCAGTCGGATAAACTCATGAAACGTGAAACATGAAACCTGAAACAAAACACGTTGCGAAAAAAATTCTGGAAACGGCAAGGAAACAAGGCGCGGAATTCGCGGAGGTATTGGTAATGCAAAACGAATTCTCTCTCAAGCGCATTCGGCAAGGACAGGTAGACCAGCCGCCCGCGGGCGAGCAATGGGGGATTGACGTCGCGCTTGTCAAAGGCAATCGGCGAAAAACCATACGCTTTGACAATCCCGCTTTCGCCGAACGAATCATCAAAGAAACAATGGAACAAATGGATCTCGCGGCAGAACAGGAATTCATTCTCCCTTCAGAACCCTTCCTCCCTGTGAAGCAGCCAGAAAACCTTTACGATGAAAAGACGGCGGAGCTTTCAGACGACTATCTCATTCAGATTGCGCGAGAAGTTGCCGCGGAACTTGCCGGCCACAACCTGTTTCTTTCGGGAAAGATTACGCAGGGCAGGGGAGAGGTATCGTACGAAAACTCTATTGGGACAAAACAAGAAACACGGTTTACTCAAGCCGCGGCAGGGCTTTATGCTTTTGACCGCGACAACCTTTATACGTCCGCGTACGCGAGTTCCGGAGGTATTGCCATAGACCAAATTGAAAAGGAGAGAATCATAAAAGAACTTGCTGAAAAATGCGAGCTTCAGCAAGGGAAAAAAAAGATTGATCTATTTTCGGACAAAAACGAGGGCGAAGAATTGAATATCGATGTAATTGTGGAACCCTACTTTCTTAGCACCATTTTCCAGTGGTTGGGATTTTTCGGATTCAATGGGCTACTCGTGGAACGCGGCGAAAGTTTCATCTCAAACAAACTCGGTTCGCAGGTTTGCGGCGCGAACATCACGATTACTGACGACCCTGCGGACAGCAGAAATAGGGGAATGGGCTTTCCGTTCGATTTTGAAGGAAGACCACGTGAAAAAATAGCCCTCATAAAACAGGGCATCGCCGCGCACGCCGTGTACGACAGCGCTCTCGCGGCAAAGTGGGGGAAAACTCCAACCGGTAACGCGCTTCCACCCTCTGCGCGCTCTGAAGGGGCAGCCCCTTTTGACTTGGTAATAGAAGGAGGCAACACTCCTATTGAAGAAATGATCAAAAATTCCAAGGAACCTGCTCTCTGGATTACCAGACTCCATTATCCGGGGATGAAACATTATCAAACAGCAACAATGACCGGCATTGCCCAACACGGAGTATTTCTCGTTGAAAACGGGAAGGTGCAAACTCCCGTGGAAAACGTGCGCTTTGAAGAAAATATCCCAGAAGCCCTCAAAAGGGTAGAAGCAATGTCTGAATCACGCCTTGTGTTCGACCCGCTTTCACTTTCCCTTCCGAGCGGTATCGTGGCGCCCGCGCTAAAAATTAAAAAATTCCGCTTTATTGGATCTACAACAAGAACAACGTAACTCTTCTTCTCTATTCTCCCTTTTCAATGCGGCGGACGTATTCGCCTTTTTCGGTGTTTATTTCAACTATGTCGCCGGTTTCTACAAACAGAGGGGTGTTTATGACGGCGCCGGTTTCGAGTGTTACCGCTTTGTTTCCGCCTTGCGCGCGGTCACCTTTTACGCCTGGTGCCGCCTCTTTAACTTTGAGCTGCACTTTAACCGGAAGAATAATGTTGATGATCTTATCCTCAAAAAGAAGACCTTCTACTTCCTGCCCTGATTTCAAAAATTTCGCAATATCGCCCACCTGTTCCTCAGAAAGCTCAAAGCGTTGCCCGGGATTATTGGCGTACGAAAATATATACTTCCCTCGACTCGCGTAAATAAACTTTGCCTGGAATTTTTGCAACTCCGCTTCTCCAAATACATCCGAGTAATGAAAGGTTTTTGGGATGACACGACCAGTGATGAGATTGCGGATCTTGGTTTGCGCTACCGGCGTCCCTTGCGATTTTCCCATTTGGTGAAACTCCAACACTTCATAGGGCTGACCCTCGTAAATAAACTGTACGCCCTTTCTCAATTCGTAATAACTAAGCATAAGGGAAATCTTTATGGCCCAAAAGAAA
>Ga0155701_103_pt1 | contig 6660 bp, 9 predicted proteins | sample RifCSPlowO2_01_FD_107358 | JGI IMG/M metagenome (GOLD analysis project Ga0155701, IMG submission 107358) | Candidatus Wildermuthbacteria bacterium RIFCSPLOWO2_01_FULL_48_29 | reverse complement strand
GCGCGCGCCGTATTCAACGATTTTTGTCGCAGCCGTTCTCGGTGGCAGCCCAGTTTACCGGAAGAGAAGGGAAATACGTGCCTTTGGCAGATACCGTTCGCGCGTTCAAAGAGATTATTGAAGGCAAGCACGACGGTAAAGCCGAGGGTGACTTCTATCTTAAGGGCGGAATCGAGGAAGTGTAGTCGAAAGTATCAAGTTTCAATGTTCAAGATTCAAGTAAGTTTCAAGTGATAAAGTTTCAAGTTTAATCCTTAAAGTTTAGGTTTTGCTTGAGCATTGGGATTTGAGCCTTGAAGCTTTAAGAAAAACATGGTTTTTCCTCTAAGGGTTTTCGCAATTGATAGGGAAATATTCGTGGGCGATGCAGAGTCTATAATTGTTCCAACTCCGACGGGGCAGATTCAGATTTTGGCAGACCACACGCCTTTAGTTTCTATTCTCAAAGAGGGAGAAGTTATTATTGAGGCCGCCGACGGGAGCACACAAAAACTTCCCATCTCCGGCGGCACCATCGAAGTCACCGACAAAGAGGTAGTAGCTCTGGTGAATTTTTAATGTTTTGTGATTATTTTATTGAAATCGGTAGTTAGCTGTGTTATATAGAGCGCAGACCTCGGAAGTTACCCTGCAAGAGGAGAAGATCAATGGATGCTCCAAAGAGTGGATTCGATGGTGCCCGGCTTCTGCTGAATGGGTTGTTAGGTCTTACGCTATTCTTGGGCTTGAGCTTCGCGTTCTCTCCATTGAACCGTAGCCTTGGGTTCTTTTTCCTATTCTTGGGAGAAGCGTGGATGTGGCTCATCGGAATTGCATATGGGTCAGCAACAGGGAAGCACCTCATGGACTATCGCTATCTCCTGATTGCACTTCTGGGCAGTGCAGGGCTTGCTCTCGTAGCCTTAGTAACTGCTCTCTATACTATGTTCCCGTAGTACCTCTTTCTTTCCGCAGGGCTGGTAAGGCCCTGTTTCAAGCCCCCTGTGTTCTAGCACGCACAGGGGGCGTATATTTAAGAAGCTAAAAAATGAAAAGGCAGAAGCGTGACGTTCGGGCAATCCTGGGCGTTTTGGGTCAATATGCTACAATAGGAATATGTACGAAACCAAGTTTCCAAACGGGAAAACAGCGCAGGAAATTCAGGACGAGATTTTCCGGAAGATGTCTGCCGATGAAAAACTCAAGGTAGGAGCTGAATTATGGAGTTTTGGGAAAGAAATTGAAGAAGGGCGAGTAAATTATAGTCTGGAGAGACTCGAAAAACCAACTCTTGAAGATTTGATGCTTGCGAAACTTCGCTGGCAGCAAATTTCACCTTCGAGTAAACAATTTGAAGACGTAGAGTCTATTTTCAAAGTTTCTGGGGACCAGCTCGACCTGGAATATCTTGCTGAGTGGGCAGGAAAGCTTGGCGTGCAAGATTTATACGCGCAAATTCATAAAGATTAAAAAGCTATGATAAATCAGCATGCATGCAGAGGTCTTGCGGTTCACTGCATTGATTTCCGGATTCAAAGGTTTTTGAACGAGTATCTCGATAAAAGATTTCCGGGCGCATATGACCGCGTTGCTGTTCCCGGAGGCGTAAAATACCTTGCGGATGGGGGGCAGGAAGGGAATTTTGAACTCGAAGAATGCGGCGTATCGTATAAACTGCATCATCCGGAGGTGTTTGTACTTATTCAGCATGAAGATTGCGGGGCATACGGTGGAAGCAGCGCATTTGCCGATTTTGAATCGGAAAAGGCGTTCCAGGGAGAACAACTTGGCGTAGCTGAACAATTGCTCAAAAAACATTTCCCCGCGATCTCGGTGGAGAAATTTATTGTACGCCTTTCCGGTGAGTTGGTTTCTGTGGTATAATTAAGGATAATATACATATATGGCAAAGGTAACTATTTACACGACTCCCACGTGCGTTTACTGCAGAGCTGCAAAGGAGTTTTTCGCGGACCATAAAGTGCAATACGAAGAAAAAGATGTTGCAAGAGATGAGCAGGCCCGAAACGACATGGTGCAAAAGTCCGGTCAGCTGGGAGTTCCGGTTATCACCGTTGATGACGAGGTCGTGATCGGCTTTGATGAGTCAAGGCTTTCGGAGCTTCTAGGGGTTAAGAAATAGGATTCTCCATAGTAATGCTCAATACTGCAATTCAGGCGGCGCAAGAAGGCGGGGAGGTGCTCAAAAAGCACTTTCAGACTGCTTTGGCGCGCCGACTAAAAGAAGATTCAACGATTGTTACGGAAGCGGACGAAGAAACCGAGAAGAAAATTGTTCAAGTCATACAAGCAAAATATCCAGAGCACAACTTTCTTGGAGAAGAAGGAGGAGAACTGGAAAGAGGATCTGAATATAGCTGGGTGATCGATCCTCTCGATGGCACCAGAAATTTTGTAAACGGTATTCCTATCTTTGCTATTTCTATCGCTTTAGTAAAGGGCAACGAGCATATCGCTTCAGTAGTGTATAATCCTCTCACGGAAGAGTTGTTTTCTGCAGAAAAAGGCAAAGGGAGTTATTGCAACGGGCATAAATTTACGGTTTCCCGGCAAGAAGCATCGTCCGGGTTAATTACGATTGGCACGAGTTCCGCGAAGCAAAGCAAAGAAATTGCCGCGAAAATTTTTTCTCACGCGCTTCGTTACGTTAGCGCGGTACGCTACTTGGGTTCTACAGTTCTTGAGTTGGCATATTTGGCGCGGGGTGGAACTGAAGGTTTTTTGAGCCTGGGTACAAAAAAATGGGACTACGCAGCCGGCACCTTATTGGTATTGGAGGCAGGAGGGCACATTACCGATTTTGAAGGGGGCCCGTGGGATCTAAGCAAAGACTACTTTGTCGCCTCCAACGGAGTAATTCACCCCCAGCTTTTGGAATTAGTTAAAAGCATTTGCTAAGAGAAACTACTCCGTAGAAGGGGGCTTGCCCTATTTCCCCGAAAAAGGGAAAATAGGAACTATGGAAGCAAAACAAGATACACAGAATCTTCTTCCTACGATTTTCGTGGTTTTGGGAGCGACCGGGGATTTAATGCGGCGCAAGCTTGCGCCAGGTTTGTTCCATTTGTATGAACAAGGGAAGTTGCCCTCTTTGTTTCAAGTGATTGGATTCTCACGCGATGAGTTGGCCACTGAGAGCTTTCAGAAAATGGTTGCCGACATAGTGGCACAAAGAGTGCCCGGGGCTGATCTTGCTGTAGTAGGGCGCTTCAAGAAATTTTTTGTGTACCAGCAAGGGCTTTTTGAAGAGAACGAAGGGTATCAAAGCATGGCGTTGTTCCTTGGGCAGAAAGACGGGGAATGGATGGTATGCGCCAACAAGCTTTTTTATGTTGCGGCGTCTCCACAGTATTATGAAACTATTTTCCGCAAGTTAGCCTCTTCTGGTTTAACAAAGCCGTGCAGTCCTGAAGAGGGGTGGACGCGCGTTATCGTGGAAAAGCCGTTCGGGAAAGATTTGGAAACCGCCAAGGAGTTGGATGGGCTTCTGGGAAAACTGTTCCAAGAGGAGCAGATTTACCGGATTGACCATTATTTGGGCAAGGAAACCGTGCAAAATATTTTGGCGTTTCGTTTCTCAAACTATTTTTTGGATCCCGCGTGGGATAACCGCGGTATCGAGCGTATTCACATAGCTCTCATGGAGCAAGAAACCGTTGGAGAGCGAGGCGGATTTTATGAGGGTATCGGCGCGCTGCGCGACGTGGGGCAAAATCATGTGCTTCAGCTTTTGGCTTTGTTTTGCATGGAAAATCCGGGGACATTCGGCGCTGCCGAGGTGCGAAAAGCGCGGGCCGAAATTTTACGCGCCCTGAAAATATGGAAAGGAAGCAATATAGAGAAGATGACTGTGCGCGGCCAGTACGAGGGCTATCGGCAGGAAAAAGGCGTTGACGCAAACTCTTTAACCGAAACCTATTTCCGCATAGAAACTTATGTGGATAATAAAAGGTGGAAGGGAGTGCCAATTATCTTGGAAAGCGGAAAGGCGATGCCGGAAGACCGCGTGGAGGTAACTGTTACATTTCGACACCCGACTCCCTGCTTATGTCCGCCTGCCGGCGAGGCAGGCTCCCCAGGGAAGCACTATCAGAATATCCTTCGCTATCGCGTGCAGCCCAAAGAAGGAATACACATTTCTTTTTGGGTGAAAAAGCCGGGGCCTGCCATGGTGTTGGAGGAGAAGGATTTTATCTTTGACTATAAAGAAGCGTTTGGAGCAGAGCAGGTGGCAGACGCGTATGAGCGGCTTTTGTTGAGCGTGATTCACGGCGATCAGACGCTTTTTGTGAGCACCGAGGAAATTATGGCAGAATGGGAGTTTGTTGACCCTATTTTGCGCGCGTGGCAGAATAATGCAAGCCCGCTGGAGATATATCAAAAGAATACTATGCCTTCGACGTGATAAATTATGAAAAAGCAAATCGGCTACATTGGTTTAGGGAAGATGGGAAGCGTCATGGTTGCCCGGTTGGGGAAAAGGGGTTGGAGTGTGGCAACATACGACGTGAACGGCCAGGGCACAGCAGAAAGCATTAAACAGCTCGTTGCGAGGCTGAAAAAACCGCGCGTTATCTGGATGATGGTTCCTGCTGGCGACCCGGTTGATCGGGTGTTGTTTCAGGATAATGGCCTTGTTGTCCTGCTGGAGAAAGGCGATATTGTGCTCGATGGAGGAAATTCATTCTATGAAGATTCCATGAGGCGATCAGAGAAACTTCAAGGGATAGGCGTGACGTTTATGGATGTCGGAGTTTCAGGAGGGCCTGCAACAGTACAGGAGGGGAAGCCGGCACTTATGATTGGAGGAGACAAGAAAGTATTTGAAAAACTCAAATTTTTGTTCAGAGACCTTACGAGAAGGGAAAGTTTTAGATATATGGGAGAATCCGGCGCCGGGCATTTTGTGAAAATGGTGCACAACGGCATTGAATACGGTATGATGCAGTCGCTTGCGGAAGGGTTTGTTCTTCTTAAGCAATCACCTTTCGGGCTGGATGTTCAGGAAGTGGCCGGTGTGTACAATCACGGCAGTGTCATTGAATCGCGGTTGACTGGCTGGCTCGAGCAAGGATTGAAGAAATACGGGCAGGAACTCAAAGCGGTTTCCGGGTCGGTAGCTCATACGGGGGAGGGCGAGTGGACCGTGAAGACCGCGAGAAAATTGCAGGTTTTCACGCCGGTTATTAAGGCCGCATTGGATTTCCGTCTGCAGTCTGGGAGAAAGCAGAGCTACGCTGGAAAAATTTTGATGATGTTACGGAACCAATTCGGGGGTCACAGTATCAAATAGAACGCGGTATGAAAGTTTCAAAAAGCGCCAGCAGGGAAGCTGCAATGAGAAAAGCGATTACGCGGTTAAACAAATGCTTGCGAAGCGCTACGAGAAAGCAGGTTCTTCTTATGTTATCCGGTGGGTCGGCGCTTGAACTGGCCGCGGGCATAGACATGCGGCACATCGGCAAACACATTACCATCGCGGCTCTCGATGAACGATATAGCCGGGATCCTGCCGTGAATAATTTTTCCCAGATTACCGAAACCGAATTTTACAAAAAAGCAGAGCGAAAAGGGGTGGATTGTATTGATACGAGAATCTATCGTCGTATAAGCCTATACGGATTAGCAAGAAAATTTGAGCGTGGTTTAAGGGGTTGGAAAAAGAAACACCCTGCAGGTCGCGTTATCATTACGCAGGGCATTGGAGAAGACGGGCATACCGCTGGCATTCTGCCGTATCGTGAACATCCCAAAAAGTTCGCGCAACTTTTCGAGAGATCGAGTCGATGGGTGGTGGGTTACAACGCGACAAAAGGAAAAAATAAATATCCGCGCCGTGTTACGGTAACACTTCCTTTTTTACGGGAACAGGTAGATTGCGTCGTGGTGTATGCTACCGGATCCAAAAAGCGAGGGGCGCTGCGGCGGGTTTTCGCAGAGAAAGGAAATCTTGCAAAGACTCCTGCTCGCGTGATACGACAAATGAAGAATGTTTTTCTTTTCACCGATATTCCGTAGTAAGGCTAAGCCTTACTAAAAAAATGAGAAAGGTTCGATTCGCAAAAAGTTGTATCTATCATATTTACAACCGCGGCGTAGAAAAGCGAGATATTTTTCTCAACGATAGCGATCGGTGGCGTTTTCTCCAGGCTTTGCTTTTGTTTAATCGAGAGAAGAGCCCTTTTAATCTTCTTTGGAAGTTAGAGCAGGAACACAAAGGAAGAATGAATTTTAGGATTCTCAAAGAATTTTTGGAAAGAAACAGCAAACAGAAAACTCCTCTTGTGCGCATCATGGCAGATTGTCTTATGCCAAATCACTATCATCTTGTTGTTGAGGAGCTTGCAGAGGGTGGTATCACAAAGTTTATGCACAAACTCGGCACTGGCTACACAATGTATTTCAATAAAAAGTATCATAGAGTGGGCGGACTGTTTCAAGGAACATTCAAAGCGGTGCAGGTTGACACCGATGAATACCTACAGAATCTTCTTGTATATGTTAATGTGATAAATCCAGGAGAATTGATTGAGCCCAACTTAAAAGAAGAAGGAGTAAAGGATGTAGAAAGAATAATGCAGTTTGCAGAATCATATTCGTGGAGTACTCACCTTGAATACTTGGGTGAAAGAGATTCTCCAATTATTGATAAAGGGGTCG
>Ga0155701_108_pt1 | contig 10482 bp, 9 predicted proteins | sample RifCSPlowO2_01_FD_107358 | JGI IMG/M metagenome (GOLD analysis project Ga0155701, IMG submission 107358) | Candidatus Wildermuthbacteria bacterium RIFCSPLOWO2_01_FULL_48_29 | reverse complement strand
CTTGTTTGCTTGGGGAGGTTTTGTCTGGCTTTCTTCCATGGGAAATCCCTCCCGCGTTAAGCAAGGGCAACAAATCCTTCTTGCTGCGGTTGTCGGAATACTCATTGTGTACAGCGCCTGGCTATTTATCAATCTCTTGCTTACTTCTCTGGGAGTAGTCACATTCGGCGGCACGGGCAATTGGTGGGAAATTGATTGCGAAATTGTATTGCCTCCCTCCCCATAATCCTTGAAACAGGGATTGCGTTTTTTCTCCTTTTGAGGTATACTCACAATATATGCTGACCCCAAAAGAAAAAGGGAAGATTATAGAAGAAGTAAAAACGCACAACGATGACACCGGCTCACCTGAAGTTCAAGTCGCCCTCCTTTCCGAAGAAATCGCTAAACTTCTCTTGCACTTGAAGAAACACGTCAAAGACTTCCACTCCAAGCGCGGATTGCTGCGCATGGTGGCAAAACGCCGCACCCTCTTGAGCTACCTCAAACAAGAGAACGAAAAACGATACAGAAACTTACTCAAGAAGATCGGCCTCAAGAGCAAAGTATAGTCTTTTCTATGAGTTTGAAGAATAAAGATCAAAGGGTTACCGTATTCATCGACGTTCAAAATCTCTATTATTCTGCCAAGAACCTCCATCAATCTCGCGTGAATTTTCGCGAGATAGTAAAAACAGCAGTCTCGGGCAGAAAACTTATTCGGGCATTTGCCTATGTGGTGCGCACGAAGACGGGCGAGGAAAAACCGTTTTTTGACGCGCTCACCAACCTTGGGATCGAGACGAGAGTAAAAGATCTTCAGGAGTATTACGGCGGACTCAAGAAAGCAGACTGGGACGTAGGCATTGCCGTAGATGCCATCAAAACTTCAGACTCGGTCGATGCCGTGGTACTCGTTTCGGGAGACGGCGACTACGTACCCCTCGTGGACTATCTAAAAAATCATGGGAAAAGAGTTGAAGTAATGGCGTTTGGCAAATCTACCTCATCGCGGCTTAGAGAGGTTGCAGACGACTTCACTGACCTTGAGGCAGAAGACGGGAAATATCTTCTCAAAAAGTCCCGTTGGCCTCTTAGAATTTCGAGATGAAAAACTTTACATGCAAGCTTGCGGATAGGAGCGTAAGCTTTGAACTTACAAATTGGGCTGAACAGGCAAACGGAAACGTACTCGTGAGAATGGGAGAAACCGTTACGCTTGTAACTGCCGTAATGGCGCGCGAAGAACTCTCCAACCAAGGGTTTTTCCCCCTTACAGTAGATTATGAAGAAAAGTTCTACGCGGCGGGAAAGATTTTGGGATCGCGATTCATACGCAGGGAAGGAAGGCCTTCGGACGAAGCCATTATCACGGCTCGCTTGATAGACCGCGCCATTCGGCCTCTCTTCCCCAAAAACTTTCTCCGTGAAGTGCAGATAATCTGCACTTGTCTTTCGTGGGACACGCAAAACGATCCCGACATGTCGGGACTGCTCGGCGCTTCCCTGGCGCTTTCGCTTTCCGACATCCCGTGGAAAGGGCCGCTTGCGGCAGTAAGAATAGGGAGAGTACAGGGAAACTTTATCCTCAACCCCACCTACCAAGAACGCTTGGAAAGCGATCTTGATTTTGTGCTTGCCGGCGTAAAGCCCGCTTCGCCGCGAGGCGAGCGAGGAGACGAATTTTTGTTCAATATGATTGAAGCAGAGAGCGATGAGGCCCCGGAAGAAGTTTACGAACAAGCTCTTGCGTTCGCTAAACCCTTCCTTGTTCAGCTTGTTGAATTCCAGGAAAAGATTATTGCGGAAGAAGGCAAACAGAAACTTTTCTCGGAAAACCAATCCGCGGATTTTGCGGAGCTAGAGAAAGAATTCAGAACGTGGCTGGAGCCAAAACTTGAACAGGCCCTCTTCCAAGGCGATAAACGAGCGAGGATGACACAGGTTGAAGCGGTCAAAAAAGAATTCGAGGCTCTGGTGCGGGAAAAACACGAAGACACAAACACACAAAAGCGCGCCGGTTTTTTCTTTGAAGAAGAAACCGACCATATCGTCCATAAGGGAGCCCTGGAAAAAAACCAGCGTGTGGATGACCGAGGGTTGAATGAACTCCGCCCTCTTGCAGGATCAGCCGGCCTTCTCCCCAGAACTCACGGTTCCGGGATGTTTGAACGAGGCCAAACGCGCACCCTCTCCATATTAACCCTGGGCGCTCCCGGCGACCAACGGCTTATGGAAGGGATGGAATTCATTGGGAAAAAGCGCTTCATGCATCATTACAACTTTCCTCCGTACGCTCCGGGAGAAACAAAGCCCTTGCGCGGTCCGGGAAGAAGAGAAATTGGCCACGGGATATTAGCGGAAAAATCGCTTCTTCCCGTAATACCTACGAGCGATGAATTTCCCTATACCATACGCATTGTAACCGAAGTGGTTTCTTCAAACGGCTCCACGTCCATGGCATCAGTATGTTCTTCTACATTAGCGCTGCTGGACGCCGGCGTGCCCATTAAGCGGCCAGTTGCGGGTATTTCTATGGGGCTCATGATGGATGAAAAAGGCAGCTACAAACTCTTAACCGACATTCAGGGTCCGGAAGATAAACACGGCGATATGGATTTTAAGGTTGCGGGCACCAAACAGGGAATTTGCGCCATTCAGCTGGACGTCAAAGTAAATGGCATTACCGAAAGTATATTCAAAGAAGCGCTGGCAGGCGCGAAAAAGGCGCGCGTTCACATTTTAGCTGAGATAATTGCAAAAGTTTTACCTGAGCCTCGGGCGCAACTTTCCCAGTGGGCGCCCAAAATTTCCACATTTTATATTAACCCAGAAAAAATCGGCTTGCTTATCGGGCCTGGCGGAAAAACCATCAACCGCATTTCCGATGAATACGGCGTACAGATTGACATCGAAGAAACCGGACAGGTGTTTATAACTAGTGAAGATGTAACGCAGCTCAACAAGGCGGTAGAGTTTGTGCGGAACCTCACGAGAGAAGTGCAAGTTGGCGATATTTTCCAGGGGAAGGTGAAACGCATCATGGAGTTCGGCGCTTTTGTTGAAATTCCAGGTGGCCAAGAGGGTCTTGTACATATTTCACAACTCGCTTCCCATCGCGTGAACAAAGTGCAAGATGTAGTAAAACTTGGAGAAACAATTCCCGTGAAAGTTATTGAGATAGACGAACTCGGAAGGATCAATCTCTCGCTCAAAGAAGCCCAAAACGCCACCAAATAAGTTTTCCACAGGATGAGGTTCTTGTGGGGCTGGCAAATACTTTCAGGAAATGAGAAAATAGAAAAATGGACGAACTTCGCAAACAATCTACTCCGTCGCAAGGCGGGCCTGCCTCGTCGCAAGGCGGGCCTGCCTCGTCGCAAGGCGGGCCACCTCCCTCTAATATCCCCTCTCTACCGGATTCATCCGATGAATCCACGCACCCTGCTACTCCGCCACTTGGTGAACTTCCACGATCACCGCAACCTCCGCGCCAAGAAATCAGGCAGCAACCGCAACCTTTCCGCCCGGAACAAAAAAGCGTCTATCTGGAGCACGGGGAAGTCCGCGGCATGGAGAAAGACATCATACGGGTTAGGGAAGAAGGAGCAAAATTAGAACAACAGCGCATTGCGGCGCTCAAAACAAACAAAGAAACAGAGAAAGAACGAGAAACAGTCCAGAAAATCCGAGCCGCCGCCCTAACAACAAGACAACGGGAGGAAGCACAAAAGAAAAAAGAGTTTGAAAATATTCGAGATTCTATTCTTCCTCCGGGGGAAGAACAGCGTATTCGCGAACTCCCCTCGCCTCCTTCTTCAGGAAAGAAAGTATTTATACGCCTGCTCGTCGTGATTTTCTTTGCGTTCATTGCCTTAAACGTGGTATTTTTCGCTGCCTGGTTTTTCTTTTTCCGCGGCCAGACAGATTCCTTTCAATTGCCTGAAATTCCATTCATCTCTCAATTCCTTCGCCAAGAGCCGACACCCCCTTCTGCTCCTCCTACCTCTACTCCCACGGCATCACCCGAACCCACGCTTTCTACGCCAACACCTGAACCTGAACCCTCGCCCCAAACCCCTGCGAATCAAATACAAGACGTAATTAACCCTGCGCGTACCGCGACCCTGCAATTTACTGAAGGTAACGACCTTGCGGTTCTTCTCGCGCAATTTTTGCAGACGGAACAGCAGCCTGCCTCGCCGAGTCAAGGCGGACCCGCATTCACTCAACTTCTTTTCCGCCAGCGAGAGAACAACGAACTTATAGCCACTGGTGGGGCATTTTTCAACCTGTTCGGCGTCACCCCGCCAGAAAGCGTTGCCTCTCACTTTTCTGCAGACACATTCTTCTTTCTTTATTCGTATGAGCGGGGAAATCGTTTTGGAATGATTATGGAAACCTCCTCGCCCCAAGAAGCCCAAGCGGCACTCGCGCAATGGGAAAACCGAATGGAACAAGATTTAACTCCTGTCATGTCCTTCTGGGACGCCAAAGGCCCAGCATACACAACCTTGTGGCGCACAAGGGATCGGCATGGAATAGACATCCGCTTCCAGACCTTTTCTCTCCAGGATCACGGAATCGTATATGCTTTTGTGGACAAGTACGTCATCTTTGCCTCCTCGTTTGAAGCGACCGCAGCTGCCATCGAAGCGCTCCAAACCATTCCCCCGAGTACATTCGAATCAAGAACGCTCGCGGCTCTCCAAGATTCTGATTTTCTCAATCCTTCCCCTCCTCTTTCTCTCGAACAAGCCTTGGGACAAATCTTCATGATAGGATTTCCAGACGCAACCTTGACCCCGGAACTTGAAGATACCATGAGACGTCTCCAGCCAGGGGGCGTTCTCCTTTTATCTAAGAATATTCAGAGCATAGAACAGCTGCGGCAACTCGTCTCCGACCTTCAGCGCCTCTCGCTCGAATATTCTTCTCTGCCTCTGTTTATCGCAGTGGACCAAGAGGGCGGCGCTATTTCTCGCATTGCGTTTGGAAAAGAGAAAACCGCCCAGTCCACAATTCAAGACCAGAAACAAGCATATGAGGTGGGGCAATTGCGCGCAGAGGAGCTGAAATCCCTTGGAGTCAACGTAAACCTTTCCCCCGTGCTCGACAGTACAGAACCTCGCGATTTTCTTTTTGACCGCACGTTCCAATCAGGCAGGCTTGAGGCAGGCCAACTTGCAAAAGCCCTCCTCCAAGGCCAAAAGGAGGGTGGCATTCTTTCCACCGTGAAACACTTCCCGGGGTATGGAACCATTGCTTTTAACCCGGAGCTCAAACTAGCTGCCGTGCAGGATTTCCCCGATATTTCCCCTTTCGTATTCGCTCTGCCCGCCGAACCGGAATTTCTCTTGCTGTCCAACGTAATCTACGAAAGTTTAGATCCGGAGTACCCATTTTCGTTTTCTCCAAAGGGCATAGGGCTTATTCGTTCCGACCTCGGTTTTGAGGGAATTATTCTTACTGATGACTTAAACCAACCATCGCTTCTCGACAATTACAACCTGGAAACTATCGCTGCATCTCCTTTGAAGGCCGGAGTAAATATGATAATGTTTTCGCAGGACTCCTACGCGAAAGAAGCGCACAAAACTCTATCTCGCCTTGTGGAGCAAAACTCCTCTTTGAAGAAAAACATTGAGGATTCGGCAACAAGGATTTTACAGCTTAAAAAAGAGTTTTTCTTCCTTCCCGAACCCCAGACTCCCTTTGAACACCTAACACAGAAATAACTATATGGAGAACAACAACAAAATCACTCCGGAAAACCTTGCGGAGTACAAAACGCAACTTCAGAAAAAGAAAGCACGATTAGAGGTCCAACTTAGTTCGTTTGCGACAAAAGATCCCAATCTGAAAGATGATTGGGATACTAAATATCCGCGCGTGCCAGAAGGCAATCTGGAGGAAGCCGCAGATGAAGTGGAAGAATACTCCACGAAGCTTCATCTGGAATTCAGCTTGGAAAATCAATTAAAAGATGTAAACGGCGCGCTTGAGCGCATCGCAAAAGGGAAATACGGCATATGCGAGAACTGCGGAAATCCTATTGCTCCAGAGCGCCTTGAAATCTCTCCTGAAGCCCGCCTCTGCGGCAAATGCAAATAATCCTCTATTTTAGAAATGGGTTGGCTGCGCCGCGAACTTCAAAATGAAGATGGCAGCCGCGTGGTCCTGCGGGAATTGTGTATCCTGAATAGCCAATGTAGCCCACAATTTGGCCTCGCCCGACTCGTTCTCCCGAACTCACGGTCTGCCCTGAAAGATGGCCGTAAAGCGTAACCACGCCGTTGTCGTGCATAATCCGCACATAATTGCCGGCTACGCCATCGTACCCCACTCTCTGTACAAGTCCGCTAGCTGCCGCATACGCCGGCCCTCCACAGGTGCCATTTGCAAAATCAATCGCGTTGAACGGATGCAACCCCTGCGTAATCTTATAAGAGCGAGGCACTGGCATCATAAAGTACCCTCCGGCCAATTGCGTAAGCCTGCCCGCGGGAAGTTGCGCGGGCTTGATTCCGCCCGGGATAATTAAAAGATCCCCCACGAAAATATCTTTTGCGTCAGTTATTTCGTTAAAGTACAGAATCTCATCTATATCGCCTTTATACCACACAGCAATCTCGCTTAGCGTATCGCCCGGCCGCACCAAGTGCAGGGCTCCCGAGGTAGGCAAGATGAGCAACTCCTCTTCCGGAGTGAGTTGGGAAGAGGAGTTTAAATTGTTTGCCAATATAATTGTGTCGGCTGAAATGCCAAAGCGCTCTGCCAAAGAAGCAATTGTATCGCCTTTTTCTACCACATAATGCTGAACCTCCCGGCTGCTTCCTGAATCGGTCGAAGAGTCGCCAATAAGAGCTCCGAGCACACTCGCGCTTAGGTTCTGGGGAGGGGTTATGGCCCTCACGCTCGTTTTGTCGAGCAAAACGAGTTCTGGAGCTTCAAATGCTACGGCAGAAGCCGGCCGAACTTGCAAGGGAAGCTGCCTGTTTCCTCCTTGAGAAGCCTGCGCTAAAAGCAGCATATTCACTTGAGTCCCGGGGGAATGAGCTAATGCTTTTAAGCTTATTCCGGTTACGGCCAACAAAAAAATAGCTCCCAGAGCTACGTACAAAAGAGGTGTTCGTGCTCTACGCTGACTCGAGATTTCGTCGTCCCGGTTCCTCATAGACTTATCCTCCTTTATACCCTTTCTATCTTTCCAGGTCAAGGTTGTTATCCACACCTCTACGAATGACGAATGTATACGAATTTACGAATAGTGAAACACGTTGTAGAATTCGTATATTCCTGCATATTCGTAATTCGTAGGATTTATGACCTTGACTTCTCTCCGTCTTGTTAAAGAAATACTCGCAAAACACGGCATCCGGCCCAGCAAAGGGCTTGGCCAGAACTTTCTGATTGACCGAGGGGCCATCAGGAAACTTGTGGCCGCCTCTTCTATTCAGTCCAACGACACCATTTTAGAGATTGGGCCCGGAATTGGCACTTTAACCCAAGAGCTTGCCCAGCTGGCAAAAAAAGTTATCTCTGTTGAAAAAGACGCAAAAATGATTGAGATTTTGCGAGAAACTCTCTCTGAATTCAAGAATATAGAGATAATCCACGGAGACGCCCTGAAATCCAACTACAAACTGCCGGCCACAAACTACAAACTAGTATCGAACTTACCCTACTACATAACCGCGCCAACCATCAGAAAATTCCTTGAAGCGAGTAAGGCTAAGCCTTACTCAATGACGCTTATCGTGCAGAAGGAGGTTGCGCAAAGAATCTGCGCAAAACCGCCAAAAATGAGCATTCTTGCTGCGTCAGTACAAGTGTACGCAACACCAAAAATCATTTCCTATATCAAAAAAACTGCATTCTGGCCCAAACCCAAGGTAGACGCCGCCATTCTGCAAATCACACCTTTCCCCCAGCCTTATTCCATAGATTTCCCCAAGTTTTTCACAGTGGTAAAAGCTGGATTTAAACAGCCCAGAAAGCAACTTGTGAATAACTTATCTGCGGGATTCGGCCTGTCGCGTGAAAAAACCGAGCAGTGGCTCTGCTCCAACGACATTGAACCCGCGCGCCGCGCTGAAACATTATCCGTACAGGATTGGATAAACCTCACAAACACTCTATAATAGAGAAATGAAACTCGGCATTATCACGGTTCTTTTGCTCGCCGTCCTTGTTTTGAGCGGTTGGTTCTGGATTGCGTTGCTGCGATCTGAAATTCCTGACAAGGAAGTGGGGCAAAACCGATACGAAGTTCCTTGCGAAAAATTCAAACAAATCGTGGAGCTGTATGCCATTTGCCAAGAAACAGTGCGGTTCGCAGAAGACAATTTTCCCGGGACCGCTATTGCGGTAGAAACTCTCAAGAGGGAACAACCGGAATTCCAGCTGCCGCCCGCGCCGGAAGAAACGTTTTGGAAAATCACTATAGTTCTTTCCCGCCCTATCGCGCATAAAGGAGCGGAGTTTTCTGGAGAAATACAAATTGTTGCTAATAAATTTCAGAATTTTGCGCTGCCATACCCTACTAAAGAGAGGGAGAATCTATGACTCAAAGAATCATTTTCGGCCTCTTATTTGGGATTTTGGCTATCTTATTCTGGACTGGCAAAGCAGGGGCAGCCCATCAATTCTTCTGCATTAATAATAGCAACGCGCAATTTCTTTGTTCTGCTGCAGGTTTAGGAGCGGGTTGGACCTGTGCGAGCAGCCCTACCTGCGGGCACTGCGCCACGGGAAATTTTTGCTCTAACGGAACTAATACATTTTTTAGCGGCGCATACGATGTGTACTCTAGAGATAGTTTATGTTCCCTAACACTCGTACAAACATGTGCTTTTGGGTGCACTAATGGGACATGCGATTCACCACCCCCTCCTCCTCCGCCACCGCCTCCACCGCCGTCTCCTACTGCAGACATCACCGCTCCTGCTGCGGGATCGTGGCAAAACGCGAACTTTACCGTTCAATACAGCACCGACAACGCAGCAACCTGCCGTCTTGCAACGCGCGACGGAGCAAGCGGATCGTGGCAAAATCGCGGTACTGTTTCCTGCGGATCGAGCCGTTCAACAACAATCCAGGTACCTACATGGTGCGGCGTGGAGGCATCGAATGCATGCGGGGTAAGGATAGTGGCCGACACTGCGCAAGCGGAACGAAATTTCTCTATTGACCGCACAAACCCTTCTGTATCAATCACAAATCCTCCCGCAGGCTCCGCGCAAATCGGAGACTTTGACATAACCTATACCGCGACAGATACGAATATAGATACCTGCCGATTATTTACAAAAGACGGCTCTGCCGCATGGGTTGATCGAGGGAGCGTTGATTGCGGATCCAGCAAAACAAAGACTATTTTGGGAAGCAGCTGGTGCACATCGAGCGGAGCAAATTCATGCGGAGTGCGCATTCGGGCACAGGACCTTGTCGGCAACACAAACCAAGCAGAAGAATTTTTCAGCTCAAACAGCGCGCCTATAGTGGATGCGGGGGCAGATCAATCTATAAATTTTGGCTTGCCTTCGGTAAACGCCACTCTTACGGGCACCGTAACCGACGATGGAGTTCCCGCCGCATATAGCGTAGAATGGAGACTTATTGAAGGAGACGCAAGCAAAGTAACTATAGACCCCGACGACTCTGAAACCACAACTGCAACCTTTACCGGAAGCGGAAGTTACCGCTTTGAGCTGGCAGCAGACGACGGTTCAACCATTGGTTCAGATACCATCGATGTAATAGTGAGCAACAATCCGCCCGACGTGAGCATTGCCGGGCCTGCCGTGCGCGAGGTTGATTTTGGATTTCTTCCCATTGTTCTTGAAGGAAGCGCGGCAGACGACGGACTTCCCAGCTCGGGGCTGGATATCCAGTGGTCCGGAACCGGCCCCGGAATGATAACCTTTAGCAACCCCACAGGAGAAAACACTAAAATTCTCCTTTCCCAAGCTGGCGTGTACAATCTTACTTTCCGAGCAACAGACGGAGAATTTACCAGGGAAGCCGCAGTTGAAATGCGCTACGGCGCGCCTGCGCGCTACGGCCTGCTTCCGTGCGGGGTAATCATTGACGACCCTACCACCCCATGGGACGAAACCGAACCATGCGAATTTCGCCACTTGTTCCTGCTGCTCCAAAACGTGCTCAACTTCGCGCTCTGGAAGCTGGTGCCGCTCATTATTGCCGTGCTCGTGGTGGCTACCGGAGCGATATTCTTCTTTCAGCTCGGAGGACCCGAAGTTATGGCAAAAGCGCGAACGATCTGGTCTGCGGTGGGCAAAGGAGTGCTCATTTTGCTGTTCTCCTGGCTGTTTCTCAACTTTCTCCTCGGTATCCTCGGCTTTGATATTAGTATTTTTGGCCGCTGGTACGAATTTTAAGGGTAACGCCTTGCTTGTCCCCTCAAACACAAACTTTCGTTTTCAAACCAAAGACGAGATTTTGCTTTCCTATTTGTAAATATCGTGTGTATCGATATCA
>Ga0155701_105_pt1 | contig 33834 bp, 33 predicted proteins | sample RifCSPlowO2_01_FD_107358 | JGI IMG/M metagenome (GOLD analysis project Ga0155701, IMG submission 107358) | Candidatus Wildermuthbacteria bacterium RIFCSPLOWO2_01_FULL_48_29 | reverse complement strand
ATTGCCTTGTGCGTCTCCCGAACCGCCGCTGATAGCAGACAAATTCCAACTACCTACCCCAGCTCCTACAATATCCATAAAGTCCGCATTGGAAACAGACACGCTCGCCGCTGTAATCGTTCTTTGCGTGCCGACAGTATCCGACTGCACCAGCACACGATCAGTTGCGGAATTGCCGTTGATAGTTAAGACGTTGCTAACGGTAATGTTGCTAAACAAAGTCATACTGTCTGTTTTTGCCGCTGTTCCTGCGCGGGTAAGATTATAGAAAGTGATACTGCCTGAAAGGTTGTGGGTATTTCCTACTAAGCTAACCGTCTTAGTATTGGCGTCGAATGTCCCAGCGGTCAAAAGAAAATTCTCAATAGCGTTCAAATCATCCTGTAATTGAAAGGTGCCTCCAGAATTATTAAAAGTAATACGACCGACAGTTTTCCCGTTAGTAGTAATTTTACTTGTTCCTGTTCCCGTAAATGTTAACCCAGCTGTAGTGCCACCGCGAGTGTATGTCATTCCTGCGGAAAGTATCAAAGCATTTCCTGACCCGTCCTGACTATCTATAGTAAGGGTAAAAGTATTATTATGCGTCAGCGTATTCGCATACCCCGTGAAATTAACAGAATTGACAGTAATTGAAGCCGAAAGAGTAGAGTTGCTTGCTCCTGTCCCCACTCCGTCAAAAATCACATCATCTGCCGCCCCAGGCACAGAAGCGTTGTTTGCACCGCCTGAAGTTTCAGACCAGTTGGTATTTCCTGTTGCGTTCCAGTTGGCGGAAGACCCTCCTCCAACCCAGTAGCGTGTCGCCGCGTCCGCAAACGAAGGCAAAAGCAGAAACGCAAAAACTGCTAATAAAACAGCAGGATGTTTGACGTTAATCTTTAATGAAACCATGGAACCGTTATTGATGATTCTTCCATTTTAACACAAAGACTATAGATAACGCTCCCCCTTGTGGGAAACCCACAAATGCATTAAGGGGGTTGACATTTGTATTGAGTTTGCTATACTCAACTTACTAAACGTGGAAGGCATCCTATATGGGTGTCTTTCGTGTTTTTACTGCATTCTCAAGAGGTTTTTTAGATATTCAAAATCCCTGAAATTGTTTCCTGCAAACTGCCGTATCTCCTTCGCGGTTCTTTCACCCCTTCCTAAAATGATTACATCTTTCTTAAGCTGTTTTAGATATTTGAGAACAGGGAGGAAATCCCCATCTCCGGAGAGTACTACCACCCTATCAAAAGTATCCTTTTCTTTCATAAGGTGAAAAGTCATGTCGACATCGCAGTTTGCCTTCCTCTTTGTGGTACCGTCATCCTGATTGTATAATTTTACTGGCTTGAGAAATAGCGTGTAGCCGAATTGCTCAAGCAGCATATAAAACTTTACTCTTTGGATGTGTCTTCCAATAAGCAATAGTTGAGCTTCGTTGAATTCTTTGCCGTTGTTCTGTAATAATGCAAGCAAGTATGTCTTTAGATTTTTAAGCGGGACTGTCGCGTTTATTTGATAGTCGTATTTGAAATCGTGCATCTCAACGCCCCCGAAATAGAAAACCTTACTGACTCCGTATTTCTCTTGTAGGTAATGGAAGAGTTTTTGATAATCTATTTTCCAGCCAAGACTCTTTTCTCCTCCATAAAAGAGATTTGAGGCGTCAATAAAAGCGAGTGTCGTCATAGTAAGATTGTAACCAGATTATGTAGTTTTAACAACTTCTATGAAAAGTGGCGTTCTCTAGTCAATAGCTTCGCAACTTCAGAATATCCACTTATTGTGGCACAGATACCATGCACTACTAATCCTATGGATTAGTAGTCGGGGACCAGTTCGCCATCATCTTGTTGACGTCGTAGATGTCTATCTTGTTCAGAGAGATGTTGGCAGGTCCCGGGTTGATGTCTGCTTCAGCCAGGTCTTCTGCCCTAACGCTGTTCCACTTGGAGAAGAGGCGGGAGACATCGTTGATGTCTATCCTGCCGTCTCCCTTGATTTCAGAAGCTGCGGTGGCAGAAGAACTCCATATATCTCCAAGCTTGGTTATGAGGAGTTGCTTGGAGAATGTTGAGGTATAGCTGTCTGACAGACGCAGGAGAGCAATGCTGTACAATCCCGGAGGCAGGGAACCAATGTGGGTGGAGGTTATGGTGGCAGTGAGTATGGTGTCGTCCTGTCTCTGCAGGTCAATGGCTGTTTTCTCTGTTCCTTCCTGGGTGATCTTGACGCGGTAGGAAGTTCCTGAGGCAAAGTTTGAGCCTGTGAATTGCAGGGGCTGGGAGGATTTATCCAGATACAATACAAGACGGTCAAGGGAAGAGAGGGAGGGAAGAGGAAGATTGGAGGGAGTTGGAGTGGGAACCGTAGATGTTGCGGGAGTCGGAGTGGGAACTGTGGAAGAACCTGCCGCAGGAATAAGAAGATTCTTGGGGTCGTGCCAGAGAAAAGGGGGGATGCCTAAAATCCACAGGTCTGCGCCATAACTTAGGCGCGAAGTATATTCTATTTTCCATATTCCTGATGTAGGATTACGCACTCCATTTTCATCAACAAAATCTGCGCTGTAAGATTTATTAATTATAAGGCTTCCTGCAGGGTCGTAAACCTTAAGGCTTGCAGGTATGGCTCCTCCGCCAGCTCTCATCCCTACAATTAAACCCGGAGTATTGGGGGGAACAAACGTATAGAGCGCTCTGTTATAGGTAAAATGAGATCTAAGCCGGAAAGATGCCGGATGAGACGTATTGAGGGTAATAAAGTTTAGATAATTTTCACCTACAATATCTATATCCAGAAGATAAACATCGGTCTTGGGAACAGCAAGTTTAATCTGGAAAGGTGGCGAAAGAGTTTGGGCTGCCTCCTCTAAAATATTCCCATCAGAATCCCGCCAGGCATATCCGAATTGGGCTTTTGTTCCTGTATCACCGTACCTTCCCCCTCCGGAAGGTATATCCACAGCAACAGTCTCTCCGGCTTTTGCCGCAATGAATATGCTTTGGTCGCCGCCCACTGTTACAGAAGGCAGTGTAGGATATATCCCTGAATCAACTGTCATAGTAGCGCTTAAAGGAGCTAACTCTTTGGCGTTCACGCTCATTGGAGGCGCATCAATAGGATCGGGAAAGGCTGCCAATCCCTCATCAAGCCAGGCCTTCGCCTGTGCGGGAGTGGGCAAGGTTCTATCGGATAATGCATCAAGCTCAGCTCGGGTAAGGCCCTTACCTAATAAAAGGCCTCCTAGGGTATTGGTGAACTCTGGTTGGATATACTTAAACCACACCACAGACCAGGTGTATGTTTTAGACATCTCAGTGTAAAAAACTTTCAGCTGATCCAGAGTCATACTATTTCTTTGTCTCCATTTCCAGAGGTATCTCATGTAATATTCAAGGAAGCGAATTCTATCTAAGACTTGAGCATCTCCCACAGCCAGCTGTTCGGCTTCGTTCAAATATTTGAAGGACAATCCTAATTTATTGTCAGTAACAGTCGCGTCAAGATACCACATATCATAATACTTCTTTATAGGGCCTTTAGCAGGGCTAAAAGCTTTTTCGTAAAAGTCATTCATTATAACTTGCGGATCCTTATTTGGCTCCCAATAAAGTTTGCTCATTACGTAATACAAAAGTCCCCTCGCGCCCAGGCCATCGCCAGATTCAGCATTGATAACTTTTACATTATTCTTAGCATAATAGGGTATTATCTCTGCGTATCCTTTGAGGCCGGGCGGATTATCTGCATGCCACTTCCAGACATCATAATAATCTCTAATGCCAATCGTCGCTCCTTTTTTTGCGGTGTTTTCTATGCGTTCTTTATACGGCTGGTCGCAGTAATTAAAGCCGTTGGCAATTTGCACCAAGAGATTAGGCTCTAAATTAATAGTTGGCACGCAAGAATAAGCAGCATAGCTGTAAACTCCCACATATTTATTAGGCGATAATGCTGCGCTTACTGTTTTGGCCGCCTCATTGGCCAAGCCAAAGACTTTATCGGTTATCAGCTGATAATTAGTGGTGTTGTAAAAAGGCACATAGGTTCCTGTTGCTTTATCATAGGTATACTCCCAGCCCGGGCCATCATTAGGGCTTACAGGAATACTATTAAGAGGCACAAGATCACTAGCCGATGATCTAATAGGAGTAATTGCGCTTAGCTTATTAATGGCAAACTGCTTTGCAGTATCTATAACTTGTTGATTCTCAACATTGAGCTGTTTTGCGCTGCCGCCTGTTGCAGAGCTATAGGTAAACCATTCCGGATTGGTCCCCACATTTACCGGCTTAACAATCGTGTCGTAATTGTGATATGCATCATAGATGCCTGCTCCCCCTAACTTATTCCATTTTTGCCAATCCCAATATGATTGTGTATTAGGCATATCTTGGAGAGAAGACCATATTCTTCTATAAAGAAATGCGGGCTCGTTAATTTCGTTGAGTCCGTCTAAGGAAGTTAATGCGCTAGGAATTATCTTCCACATCGGATGCCTGAAGAAATACCTGAAGCCTAATTTTTCTAATAAAGCGTAAGCGCCGTGTCTTGTAGCTATGGGAGTTTTTCCTGTGATGTAAATGCCATTGGCATCAGAGAAGAGTTTGAAGGCCTCGTCGTTTCTGCCGGCAAGTTCAGGTAAGGCTGCATCTACTGTCAGAGTAATGGCAGGTGTAGCAGCAGGCGTAGTGACAACGGTTAGGGTTTTTCCTGCTTGGCCAAGATTAGCCTTCAATTCATTGGCTGCCTGTTCAATGAACTTGTTTGCAGGGTCATCCTGGGCAGGATTGTAGTATATGGTGGTAAGGTTGTTCCAGGAGGGAACGGCGGCTTGGGCACTATCTTGCAAAGAGGCGACAAAGAATACCAAAGCGGCTATTCCTCCAAGAAAAAAGGGGATGGTTAAAATAACGATGATCTTCATGCGGAGTTTTGCCATTAGGATATTGTATCTCCTTTCCAAAATAGGGGTCAAGAAGCTATATGTTCGTAGTGGCTCAGCCGCTGGACTCGATGGTCTTCTCTGAGCACTACGCACACCGCGTCAATTCGATAGAGCCCCTTCCACTTTACGCGCGAGGCGTACGCCTCCGCATTCCGCTTAACTTTTTGCAATTTTCTGAAATTCAGCGTTTCTTCTGGCGTTCCAAACTGCTCTCCTATTTTGGTGCGTACTTCTACGATCACCAACACATTTTTATGTTTTGCAATGAGATCGATTTCTGCGTACCGCGTACGGTAGTTGCGCTCCAGAATTCTGTAGCCTTTCTTCTTTAAATATTCGCTCGCCAGCTTCTCGCCCAGCCGACCAACATCTAGCTTCTCCATATACATACATAATATAATAAATCCTTTTGCCGTCCAAAAAGAAGAAGGCAGCTTCTTTATGAAGTTGCCTCTATCCCGCCGAACTATAGCCTACGGCGGCAGATTTGGCAGGATCCGCCTGACCGTACGATGGATTTGATCCGGGCAGATCCTATCGGGGTTCACCCGCCGCGCGGGCTTCGTGAGTGGATCAACTATCGGTTTCTCTCGCACCGGCGTCGCCGGTGTAGTAGTCCTTGTCCTTGTAGTCATACCTCTCCTCCCGGCTAGGAAGTATCCTTCGTGCCTTGTTCTCTTGCTCGTCCTTCTAGCCCTTCCCTCACCGCCCTGGCCGAACGCTCTTCGTGATCAGCGGTCTCGAACTCCCCCGCTTCTCTCGCGAACGCATAGGCGAGCAGCAACTGGTAGAGCTTGAGCTTGATTGTCAGCCCCACGTCATGCCGCTGACCGATGGACATGAAGATGTTGACGCGCTCGCGCAGGGCCCAGCACTCCGTTTCCGACAACACGATATCAACCGCACCGCCGATCTCGCGAGCTTGAATGAGCGCAGACCCGATCTTCAGACACAGCTCCTTGGAGGGCACGGCTGGCGAGAGCATCTTGCCCTCACCTCCTGCCATCACCTCCGATGGCGAAAGAACCGACTCTAACGCCATTAGTTCGTACGAATCAAAACCAACACCCTTTTCTATAGCATCCATCCAAACCTCCCTTAAGAAGATACGAAAGTGCTACAATCCTCCTTTCCCAGAAGATTCTTTTATTGTATCCCTTACCAAATAGCTGTCAAGAAACAAAATTTCTTTAAATTCTTCTCTATTCCTCATTATTTATTTTCGGTCTATACTGCAGTGCTTCTGCCATATGTTTTACTGCAATCTCTGAAACGCCATCGAGGTCCGCGATAGTTCTTGCTATTTTCTGCATGCGGAAATAAGAACGCGCCGACAGCTGGAATCTGTTCGCGGCCTGGCGCAAAATCTGTTCTACGGCAGGAGTCAGCTTAACATGCTGCTTCAAATGCGCGTTTTTCATTTCCGCGTTCACACGGATATTGTCGCTCGAGAATCGTTGCTGTTGTATGTCTCGCGCCTGCTGGATGCGTTCTCTTATTTTTTGGGAAGTTTCCGGAGCAAGCCCAGCACCTTCTTGTCCAGCAGAAAAGTGTTGGGCAAGGTCGTCCACTTCAACCGCGGGAACTTCTACGTGCAGATCAATACGATCCAAGATAGGCCCTGAAGTTCTTTTTTGATATTTCTGAACTTCTCGGGGGCTGCAAATGCACGGCTTTTTCGGGTGATTCAAATACCCGCAAGGGCAGGGGTTGGCAGATGCCACCAGCATAAACTGCGCGGGATATTGAACACGCCTCAAAGAGCGGGCAATAGTCACGGTTCCATCTTCCAGGGGCTGGCGCAACGCTTCAAGCACTGCTCTCGGAAATTCGTTGAACTCGTCCAAAAACAGCACGCCCCGATGCGCCAAACTAATCTCTCCCGGCTGGGGCTTTGATCCTCCGCCTATAAGCCCAACCAGCGAAGTTGAGTGGTGAGGAGCACGAAACGGCCGGGTTGCCAAAAGACCTCCCCCTGCTGGAATATTGCCGGAAGCAGAATAGATCTTTGTGACCTCCAAAGACTCTGTTGTTTGCAAAGGAGGTAAAATGCCGGGCAACGCGCGGGCAAGCATTGTTTTGCCCGCGCCCGGAGAACCCACCATAAGAATATTGTGGCCTCCGGCGGCCGCGATTTCCATCGCGCGTTTTGCCTGTTCCTGTCCTAAAATTTCCGCCATATCGAACTCTGCAGACGGGAGATTTTCTGAAAGCGAAGATGGCAAAGGCATAACAACCGGCTGGAGCGCGTAACGCCCCGCCAAATGCTCCACCACCTCTGCTAAATGCGCCACCGGATACACGGTGATTTCCGGAATTACGGCGGCTTCGTTTACCGAATCTTTGGGCACGAACAAATGCGTGTATCCTGCTTCTTTGGCGTAGAGCGCGAGGAGAAGCGCTCCTTTGGTATGGCGCAAAGATCCATCGAGCGAAAGCTCGCCAAAAAACAGTGCTTTTTTTGGAATGCGAAAATCGAGCACCGAAGAAAGAATGCCCACGGCAATAGGCAAATCATAAAACGATCCCTCCTTGGGAATATCCGCGGGAGCCAAATTCACGGTAATTTTTCGCGGCGGGAATTCAATCTGGGAATTTACAATTGCGGTTCTCACTCGCTCCTTGCTCTCGTCAACGGCTTTAGACGGCAGCCCAACAATTTCAAATCCGGGCAACCCGCGCGAAGCCATGTTAATTTCCACGTCCACCCCCACGGTTTCAAGACCTATATGCAATGCCGAAGCAACTTTAATAAGCATAACTTTGAATTTTTAATTTCTAATTTCAAATTTTTAAGGAATGCCTAAATTTTTGAATTTCTAAACCTTGGTATCGTTCAAAGAAGTGGCAATCTTCGAAAAAATAAGTGTTAATTCATGTGCTTCCTTCCAAAATTTTCTACAATCGTCTGCTTTCGCTGGACTCGCCTTTGATATCATCCGCAGCCAATGCTTAGTTTCATTTGCTTCTTTCTTACAAATATATATTTTGTTTCTGAAATCTCTCTTTGAACTTGCCTGGTTTGCTTCCATATAGTTAGCTCCCACACTCGTTGCAGCTCTCACTAACTGGCTAATCAGAGGCATCATAATTACATCTTTCTCTAATGTTTTAGCAAACATAATCGTATCCTCTCCAAACCTTGCAGTTCTTTCTTCCAAGTCATATTTCTTTTCGTTTGTTTCGGTCATTTAGTCATTAGAAATTGATTAAAAATTAAGAATTCAAAAATTAGAAATTACGAATTGGTATAGTATTTTCCACCTTCTTGCTTGATTATCCCCTGCAATTCCAAAAGCGACAAGGTAGTTCCGAGAGTGGAGGCGGACATTCCCAACGTTCGTGCTAAAAGATCCACTTCAAAAGGTTCTTTTTGCAATGCATCCAAAATTTTCTGCTCTAGGTCATTTTTCCCAGAAGCCCGGCCTGACGATTGTCCCGATGCTCGCTTTTTACCATAATATTCGAGAATATCATCTGGGCTCCCAACGAGCGTAGCGCCTTCTTTCAGTAATTTTGTGGTACCCTTGGAAACTTCGCTTGTAATCTGCCCGGGCACGGCAAACACCTTTCGCCCAAACTTTCTCGCGAATTCCGCCGTTATCAAAGAACCGCTTTCCAGACCCGCCTCCACCACCAGCGTCGCCTTGGAAAGCCCGGCTACAATCCGATTTCTTCTCGGATATGTCCAAAGAAGAGGCATAGAATCGCCCTCCCATTCAGAAACTATCAAGCCGCCTGTTTCTATAATTTTGTCGTACAAGTCCTTTTGATATTCGGGATGCACACGCTCAATGCCGCAGGGCATCACAGCGATTGTTTTTCCGCCAGCGTCCACCGCGGCTTTGTGCGCCGTGGCGTCTATTCCATACATAAAGCCAGAAACAATAGTCACGCCACGCGATGCTACCTCACCCACGATTTGCTCGGCCGCGCGCCTTCCATACGTTGTCATATGCCTGCTTCCCACAACCGCCAAACAATCTGTAAACAGTTCTTCTGTCCATGTGCCTTTGTAATATAATCGGGCTGGCGCATCGGGGATTTCCCGGAGCAGAGCAGGATACGAGGCATCTTCTTTGTGAATAACGCGCGTATTTCTTACCATAAACTAGCGAGCCAGCCCACATACTCTTCCATAATCTGGCCAACTGCCGCGCCATATGTCTCGAAAGCCGAGGAATGAAGAACGCGCGCCATCTGCTCTTGGCCGAGAGAAACATTTGCCACAAACAATAAGATAACGAGCAAAGTAGCGCAAGCAAACTGGAGTTTTCGCTGAAACTCCAGTTGCCGGGCAACCTCTTGTGGCCGATTATCCTCCCACATATCGGCATCGGGGGCATATAGCGGTAAATTAGTGGGCGGAGCTAATTCGCGTGAAACCCGATTTCCGTAAACTCCTTTTTTGTATTCCTCTGACTTTTTGCTGTATTCCCGCAGCCACTCTCTGGTCGTCGCCCAATTACGGCCAAGCTTTACTGCTTTCAGTTTTTTCTGGCGCGCGCGCAAACTCAAATACTCTTGAGAATAATCACAATATTGCGTAGCTGCTTTCAACGAAATGAAATCGCTTTCTTGAGCCATATCCGATATATATTATTTTCCCAAATAAAATCGTGCGGGTCAATCCCGAACCTTAATTGCCAATAGAATGCCCAATCCGATATACGTTACGATAAGCAATCCTCCTCCATAACTCACAAATGGGAGAGATAAACCTATGATAGGCAAAAACCCGAGATTCATGCCTACGTTAACGAATGCCTGCACGATAAGTAAAACAGCTAAACCAGTAGCGTATAGTCTTGCAAAATTATCTTGCGCTCCAGCGCCGATTTTCAAAATCCGCCATACTAAAAGCGTGAAGAGCAAAAAGAGCAGTGAAATCCCAAAAAAACCAAATTCCTCGCCAATTGCGGCGAAAATAAAATCAGTTTGGGGCTCTGAAAGAAACCCGTATTGGGTTTGTGTCCCTTGGGCGAATCCTTTCCCAAAAATTCCACCGTTGCCAACTGCGATTTTTGCCTGCTCTTGATTCCATCCGATACCTAATGGATCCAACTCTGGCTCAAGAAAACTTATAATCCTGTTTTTTTGGTAGTCCAAAAGAAAAGCCGACCAACCCAAAGCAAACACAAGTATCCCGACAGCGAGGATTGTAATAAGGTGACGAAAGCGAATCCCTGCCACGATCAGAAGGATGATCCATAAAGACCCAAGGAGAACGAGCGAACCAAGGTCTGGCTGAAACGCTATGAGCAGCATCGGAACAAAAAAATAAAGACCCGTAAGCACAATATGCCTTATCCGATAGACTTCGATATGCCTTAGGGCGAAATATTTTGCTGCTATAATCACTAAGATAAGCTTCATATACTCTACCGGATCTACTGATATGCCGCCTAAACGGTACCACCTCTGCGTGCCGCGAATTTCAGGCGCGAATATAAAAAGGCCTACCAAAGCTACAAGCCCCACAATATACAAAAAAAGGATAAAGTATGGAGCGTTGCGCAAGAGACGATAATCAAAAAATGATATTGCAAACATCCCCAGAAGCCCGATGGCCAAAAATATAATCTGCTTTTCAAAATTGCCAAAATTGTCCCTCGCGATCGAGGAACTGTAGATAGAAATAAGCCCTAGAGCGACCAATCCGAGCGAACTCCCAACCAAAATCCAATCGAGGCGTTTAAGGTGGTTAATGATAAACATCGATTTCTTCTTTCTAAAGCATCGCGAGAAATTCTTTTTCTGTAAGTATGCGGACTCTCAGTTCTTTTGCTTTCTCAAGTTTCGATCCCGGCGTCTCGCCCGCCACGACATACGCGGTTTTTCTGGATACCGATTCTGATATTTCTCCACCAAGGGCGCGGATTTTTTCTTTCGCGTCTTCCCGCGTCATTGTGCCCAATGTGCCCGTCAAAACAAAAGTTTTGCCCGCAAGTTTTCTATTTTGGATCTTATATTTTGGATTTTGGATGACGACTCCCGCTTTCTGCAATCGTTCAACAAAGTCTTTGTTCTCTTTCTGCGCAAACCAATCACCGATGCTTTTTGCAACAACGCTGCCTACATCACGCACCTGTTCCAATTCTTCTTTCGACGCGCGCTGCAGTTTTCCCAAACTTTCCCAGCGCTCTGCCAAATCGGCCGCGGTTTCCTCTCCTACATGGCGTATCCCCAACGCATATATAAATCGCGCCAACGAAATGCGTTTGCTTCTTCTTATCGCTCCAGTAAGATTGGCAGCCGATTTGGCAGCGAAGCGTTCCAACGGTACCAAGTCTCCAGCAGTCAGCGCAAACAAATCTGCAGCGTCTTGCACCAAACCCTGCTCCATAAGCTGGTCTGTAATCCGGGGGCCAAGCCCGTTAATGTCAAACGCTTTTTTGGAAACAAAGTGATACAAGTATTCTCTTCTCTTCGCCATACATTTTGTATTTGGACATCTCCGTATCACCTCCCCCCTTGGCAAAATAAGCTTGCTTTTGCACATCGGACAGACCTCCTGCATTCGGAACGCTCTTTCTGAACCCGTGCGCAGATCTTCAATGACTCTCACCACTGCCGGGATCACATCTCCGGCCCGCTCCACCACTACGGTATCGCCAATTTTTACTCCTAGCCTTTTAATCTCGTCCTCGTTATGGAGCGTTGCTCTCGAGATAACAACTCCTCCCACCTGCACGGGCTCTAGAATCGCAACCGGCGTAACCGCTCCCGTTCTTCCCACACGCACTTGAATATCGAGAAGTTTAGTGACTCCCTGCTTGCCCGCGAATTTCAGAGCGCGTATGGCACGATACCCTTTCCCCGCCACCCCGAACTTTTCAAACAAAACATTGCTATCCACCTGCGCTACAATGCCGTCGATATGAAAAGGAAGCTGTTCTCTTTTCTTGCCCACTTCCTTCCAGTAGGAGACTACTTCAGCAAGATCCTCGCATCGTTTTGCGGTGTCATCGGTTTTAAATCCTAAGGTGCGCAACAGCGCATGTTCTTCAGAATGTCTCGCCTGCCCAAGAGCTGTCACAAGGTCATACGCCATGAATTTGAGAGGTCGGGAGGCGGCGAGCTTTGGATCGAGTTGACGTATGGAGCCCGCAGCTAAATTCCTGGGATTCGCGAATAGCTCTTCCCCTCTTTTTTTGCGTTCTTCGTTGAATCTCTCAAACGCTTTCTTTTCCATATATACCTCTCCCCGCACCTCCACCTCCGGCTGGGCGAGGACGGTCCTAGCCCAGCCTGGGCTAGGACCGTCCTCGCCCAGTCCGTCCTCGCCCAGTCCCAATTTGAGCGGGATACTTTCTATTGTTTTAAGGTTTTGAGTAACATCTTCCCCAACTTGCCCGTTTCCTCTTGTCGCTCCCCGCGCAAACACACCGTCTCTATAGACAAGCGACACCGCAAATCCGTCTATTTTAAGCTCCGCAAAATACTCAAATTGCTCTTGAGCAAACAGGCCTGCCTTGTCGGCAGACAGGCGCTTAAGATACTCTTCCCAATCTTGCAATTCTTCTTCGGAAAAAACATCTTCTATGGAAAGCATTGGGACGCGATGTTCCACCTTTTTGAACTTGTCGAGCGGTTCTCCGCCGACGCGTTGGGTGGGGGAATCGGGCGTAACCAAATCAGGAAACTGCTGTTCCAGTTTCCACAATTCATGCTTGAGAGAATCATGCGCTTCGTCTGAAATATCCGGCCGGTCGAGCACGTGATATAAATACCGCTGGCGATTGATGACTTCTCGCAGTTTTTCAAGGCGTTTTTTTGCCTCCTGGCGATTCATGCCGTTATTCTATCACATCAGCGCACAATCTCTACCCTTCGCACCACGCCCTCAAAAGAGCCCGTGGAAGTAGCGCAGTAGCCCCAATCGTTGTTTCCTTCGCAGTCGCCGCCCGGATCTTCGATGGCAAAATCGTATTGAGCGCCGTTGTCGAGCGTGCGTTCTGCCTCTGGGAGAAGGTTCATTTCTTCGACAACGCCCGTACGGCAATCTCGCTCATCACCTGGCTCTCCCGCTCCTTCGCAATCTGCGGGGATGTCTGCGTTATCGATGCCTGACACTTCCTCAATGCAAGTAAGCCGCTCTGTTTCGTCTTCCATGATCAGGCAGGTGTCGAGGCGCAAAAGCCGTTCAGCGCCGGCTTCGGCGGCATGGTACGCGGGCATCGAAACGCCTACTCCCCCGACCAGACGCAGTTGCCGCAAGAAAATGGAGCTCAACCCCAAGCTCGCTCCCAGCGTAACAACGAGAACAATGAGCACCAGATAAATCGTTATGCCTTTCTCCTCTTTTAATGTTTCAAGTTTCATGTTTTATGTTTCAAGATCAGAATTCCCGTTGTGATATCGTTGTTTGAATGCGAAGCACTCTCGAGGCAGTTTCTTCTCTCGGCCGCACTTCCATGGAAAATGTCACCTGGGGATGACGTTCCGCGGAAGCCGGCAGCACAAACTCCATATTTTGTATATCGAGAGAGGAAGAAGTCAGCGCGCCGTCCACGCCGTCGATTGTTTCTCGTATTTTTCCGGCACCCGCTTCAAAGTACATCTCTCTGCATCTTTCGTCTTCATCGATAAAGGTAACACTGTCGCCTGTAGGAGAAACCTCGTAGTAGAGGCCGGAGGCCGAAAGGCAACTGGCGTCTTGCGATCGCTGCGCCGGGCGCAGGGCGCGGCTCATATACTCTGCGACAAAGGAGGTCTCGTCTACCATGGGGCGTATCGCAAGCGTTTCCCGCTGCACAGAAATGGCCGAAACAAGGTATCCGGACGTTATCCCGATAATAATCCCAAATACCGCAAGTGCCACAAGCATTTCGATAAGAGTGAATGCGCGTTGGTTGTTCATACTATTAAAACTCCAGCCAGTTATGGATTTGCGTGGACACTTGAACCGTATGCGTTCTGCCTCGTTCCTCCCAAGAAACCTGCACCTCCACATCCGCCTTGGTCGCCGTGAGGGGATCTCCTCCCTCCGGATCAACAGAGATGGTACGCTTAAATCTTGTTTCCTCACCCGAGCCGCCATACTCATAAAACCCGCCGCTAAACAGCAAAAATCGATCCGTGGTTGGCACAAGTCCTTCGCTCTTGTAATCTGCCTCGCAACCCGCCTCGCATGCATCAAGCCCATCCAGCCAGTTTATGCCCGGCTCCGCGGCAACGATTTTCGCGAAATTTGTGTCGCGGACATTGCGCGCGATTTCCACACCCTCCTGAGCCAAGTAGTAAGCTTCGAGGCGCGAAGACGATTCTGGCACAAGAGTAACCATAGCGTGAAACAGCGTAAAGATAAGGCCCGCGGATATCGCGAGAATGGAAATGGCAACCAAAACTTCCACGAGCGTGAAACCTTTCATTGCTCTCATTGTACTTCAATCACTCCTTTGTTGGTAATAGTTATAATCCGGGTTCTTGAGGGATCGTTCTCCAGTTGAAGGGTTACAGCCACCTTATCTCTCTCATTAACAGTGTTGTTGCTCTGATCCCAAGAAATCTGCGTTGTAGGATCCGGAGGCCTAAAACTAATCCGCGTTCCTCGAAAAGGTGTTGGATCCCCAACCGGGCCCGGAGTAAATTGAATATTGCTAACCTTTACCCCTTTGTCTAAGTTAACTGTCTCCAGCTCTTTCACTATTTCTTTATTGTTGTTCGTATTTTTGCAATTTGCGAAGATTATATACGAAGTAGGGGTATTCACAGAGTGAAACCGAATGCCGTAACCGATGAACTTCTCATTTGCCCCCGTGCACAGCCCTGGATCGGGCCGCGCACGCATCGTATAATCCACTGTTTGCCGTATGTCTTGCGCGACGGCGTGCGCGGCCCGGTCCAGCAGCAACGATTGTTCTCCTGTCTTCACTCCCGCAAGCACCACCCCGCTCACAACTCCAATAACCGCGATTACGACAATAAGTTCTATCAATGTGAAGCCGCGCATACATTAAAATGGTGAAATTTCGCGGAGTTCTTCAGGGAATAAGTGCAGTCCTGCCTGCACAATATTGGAAAACGTGTCTCCTCCGTTGTTCGTCGCCCGCACCCGGTAGTAGGTCAGGCCGCGCTGGGGGCTCAAGTCGTTGCATACCCGAACCGAATGTGATACGTTGTCGCAGATAACCGTAAAGGGAACAAAATCCGTTCTTCTCGACCGCTCCACGTCATATACCGGCTCTCCTCCCTTAGCCGTGAACTCGGCGGCAGTCCAGTCAAATTCCACGATCTCCGGGTCTCCGGTAATCGCGAAGGAAAGCGTAAAGAGCCCCGGCCGCGCGATGGGAAGAAAAACAGGATCAGCATCGGCAGGCGTATCCTCCAGATCCACCCCCACGGTGCGGTACGCAATCACGCGATACCAGTAATACAATCCATCCTCCAGCACGTTCACGGGAACTCCCTCTGAATCCGTGTACAAGATACGACCCGTAACTGGATCCAACTCGTCGTCGTAGTGAACGCCGCGCACAAGCTCTGCGAGTTCCGTGAACATTGCGCTAAACGGCTGGGTATTCACGTCATTGGTAAGCTCGCCTTCATTCTCGTATCCCTCGGTACGAAATACCTTGAAGTATTCTTCGGTTTCAGCGGTGGTCCACTCAAGAAACACCGCCCTCAAGTCCCCGCGCGATATGGGAGCAGGAGGATCGGTAAACACCGTAAAGGGTTCGGGCGGCAGTTCATCGCACTGCTCTTTCACGAAAATGGCTACCGGATTTGATTCTGCCGTGTTTGTTTCCGGCGTTCCTATTGCTTCTACAATATAGCTATAGGTGTTGCCAGAATCAGCAAGCGTAAGGTTGTCTATAAAAATCGTGGTGATTGGGGTAGTTGTTGCCATCAATCCCCCGGGGCTCCGATGCACGCGGAATTCCTTGGTCCTGCCAGAAATGGGGTCTTCAGTCCACTCCACGCGGTTGCGCGGAACTGATCCCGCGCAATAGGAAAATGTGCCATTGCCCACAATCTGCGGTGTTGCCGGCGCCGGGCACACGACGGGATCTGCGACTATAGGATCGCTCACGTCAAACGTAAAGCTCTCGCCGAGCGCGCTCCACGCCTCAAGAAAGTAATGATATTCTTCTCCCGACTCCACATCAAAGTCATCATACATGGGATCAACAATAGGATCCGCGTTGATTAAGGTCCAGTGCGTATCGTCCTCCGAAGTTTTCTTGCGCCATAGATCCCAGTATTGTGTGTTGCCGTCCGCAAGCCAGGTCAACGCGATATAAGGCAGAGCAGTATTAAGATCGCATTGGAGCTCCGTAGTAGGTACCTGCTCTAACGGCCGGCAATCGAGCGTCGTGGCTTCCACAGGATCTGAAGGACCGCTTTCCGTATCCACCCCAACAGCGCTCACGGTGTATGTATACGTTTCTCCATGTTCAAGAAGTTCGGCCGGAGGAAGAATAGTGATTTCATAGTTATCGAAATCGTGCCATCTCAATCCACGAGAACCACCAGTAGCAGAATAAATACCAGCTCTGCCGCTCACTTGTTGAAGCGCAGAGCGGGTATCAAGGGTTTCGAGCGTCCAGCTCGCTGGTTCAGAATCTGTTACTCGCCATATTTTAAACTTCAGCTCGGTACCAGTTGGCGTTTGCTCTACTCGAGCTCTCATCCCCGCGATATAAGTGTTTGAGAATGTTGCCCATGCCAAAACCGTTTCCGTATTATCAACAACTCTTGAAATCGCAACAATATTGCTATTCCCTCTATGATACAGGCGGTAATACGTATTTGGATTGCTGTCAGATCGCCTGGCGAAAAATCCTCGCTGAGTATTAATATCTTCAATATTTACATATCCCAAAAACTGCTCACTATCTCTGTACTGCGCGCGAGAATAAGAGGCAAATACAGTGCGTGCCAAATTGGTACTCCCCTTAATTCTCCCTCGGTTATCTTGCAAGAATGCATTTACATTTCCGCTCGCCTCAACTATCGTCCATTCGTCTTTCCATGGAGCACTCGTTACCCCAGTGAAATCATCCTGAAAGAACCCTCCATCGTCTATAAACGGAGATAGTACTCCCTTATATGCCGCCCCATCATTTCTGAACACGTTATAGGACATTGCGTTCGGGGAGGAATCCCAGCTTAACTCCACCATTGGCGTGCCGAGAGAACAAAACGAATCCGTCACAGAAACATTTTGCGGAACACCAGGAATAATGCCGCAGGCAAGCGTCTGAACCGATTGGGAAGCAGAAGCGGCGCTCTCAAGCGCGGTTGGGCCAGCTCCCACCGCTTTTACCCAATAGTAAAATGTTGTGCTCGAGTCGCCAGGTGAAACCAGGGTGGTATCTGGCCACGTGGTAGCAGTAACTCCGCTCGCGATAGGTGCGCCAGGAATAGTATTCGTCGTGTTTCGGTAGATTTCATACGAAGCGGTATTGTTTGGTGTGGCTTCCACAGCCCAGGAAAGCGTGTTCACCGGATTTCCGCCCGTACACGTTGTTGTCAAGGTCGTGATGGCTGGCGCGGGCGGTTTGCAGTAGTTTCCGTCTGCATGCGTCGCGGGGTCAATCCTTGCAATATCTGAAGGGTCGCTTTCTCCTCCTGGTCCAACAGCTATTATCCAAAAGGCGTATTTGGTATTCACCAAAATAGGATAATCGTAGCTATACCTCCCGGAAACCGGATCAGTATCTGATTGAAAATTCGTAAGCACCGTATACGTTCCGTCGTCATTTTCATCTATATAAAGGTCGTAACTCGTTGCGTTATCAGAATCGTCCCACCCGATGCGAGAGCGCGGCGGCGAGGTATCGCCAGTCCCCACACAGACAAACTCGGCCGTAACGTTTTGCGGAATGGTAGGCGGGGAACAGTCGAGCGCGGTTATGATGTTAGGTTCTGATTCGTCTTGCCCGACAGAGCCAATCGCCTTTACCCGATACGTGTAAGGCGTAAGCGGTGCAAGGCCAGTATCAACAAATGTTCTGTCTACGAGAAGAGATGATTGATTCAAAGTCTTGATTAGCAAGCCGCCACGGGATATTTCGTATCCGCCAACGGCGTTTGCGTTAATCGAATACGAAACTTCAACTTCTACCCCTGGCACTCCCGATTCGCACACGGGCAAAAGCGAAATACCCGGCTTTGGCGGCTTGCACATCGGAGCTACTGCATCCGGCGACGTCGTATTGGAAAATATATTTCCTCCGGGACCAATCGCCTCTGCCTGCCAGTTGTACCCGCGCTGATAAAACATTCCGCTTTCCACCCACGCGGGGCTATTCACGAGCGTGCCGTGATTCCCGTTGTTGGAACTGTCAGAAGCATCAGTTCCGCTTCCTTCGTCCAAATGCCACAAGCCGACTAATCCGCTCCCTGAAACCGTTGTACTGTTGTATAAATCGGCTATCTCCATCGCGGAGAGCGCGCGGCTGTAAAGCCGCGCATCGTCTATAATACCGCTAAAATTGAACCCCGTCCGCGCTTTCCCGATATACGCGGTTGCGGTATTCGATTGAAAGGCGCCGGTGTGTACAAAATCTCCGATGGGAACGCCGTCAAGGTAATATTTCACACGGTCAGACAACTGCACGGCAGCCAAATGGTACCATCGATCTGATTGCAAAGGAGAAGAAAAAGAGACCCGTTGATCAACAACAAAGTATTTTACCAAATTCACCTGTGTCCCGTCATTATCTACTCGCAAATCATATCCGCCGCTCCCGGACGTTGACGTACCTTTGCCGAAAATCCCGCGCGCTAATCCTGCCCATGTGTTCGCTTTCACCCATACCGCAAGAGTAAAGGGAGCGTTCGCGTTGAGCAGAGAGTTATGCGGAATGTTCACGTAGTTGGTGCTTCCGTCAAAATCCAAAGCGCGGCCGAGGCCAATGTCGGTAAATTGCGAAATCGCATTGGGTATCGGCGTTGTTAGGCTGGGGCTGACTTGGTTGCGATGCAAAGTGTATGAAGTAAAGCTTGCGCTGTTGGTCCACGAAAGCTTGGATCGCAAATACGCGTCTTCGCAGTACGGCGCCTGGTCAAGCGTAAGCGTAAAGGCGCCCGGAGCAGAGCAGTCAACCGTTGTTACGGACTCAACTGTAGACGCTGAAGGAGTAGTACCTACTGGCCCATGCGCCTCGATTTTGTAAAAGTATGTTTGCGCGGAAACTACGCCGGTATCTCTCCAGGTTCTTGAGGCAAACTCGCTATCGCCTTGGATAAATTCACGGATAATAGACAAACTAGCGGCATCTGGCCCGCGGAAAATTTTGTATTTTTCGGCGCCAACGGATGCCACCCACTCCAAATCAACCCCAAGATCGCTGGCATCGCAGTTGGCATCGGGCGTTGGCGTAATAAAATCCGGAGGCGGCAAAGGAGTGGTGCATGCCGGAGCAGTCACCGGCCCAGTAAAGTTAATGGGGGATCTCCCTCCTGTTCCAACCGCTTCAATGCCATACTCAAAATTTGTGCCCCCGCTTCCTTCAGTGTCATCATTCATCCATGTGGTAATAAAATCCCCGCGCGATTCCCCCACCCCTGTGTCTCCTTGCACGCGGCGCCAAACCGTGTAGCCCAGAATGTTGTCAGAAGGAGTCCACTCCAGATGCACGCGGGATTCAAGCGTGCCGCCCACGTCTTCGCAAAAAGGATCTACCTCTGTGATCACCGGGGGATCCGGCGCCGGAGCAGTGAGGCTGCAGTTAATGGTTTTGAGCACCTCGTTGGACTTCCACGTAACTCCGGCTTGATCAGCCACAATCCAATAATTACGCGTTGCGGTTTCTCCGCTCCCATCTTCAAAATAAAAGTGTCCTTCCTGGGGCGAATTGGGCGGACCAAGATCATCAGCAAGAGTTAAACTACCTATTAATTCAGTATCTCGAAAAACGCGGTGGATGGAGATATCTCTGGCTGCCGTGAAGTACAAATGAAACCCACGTGCGCCAGGGCTGCACACCGTCTCCACTCGCAGAAAAGGCACACACCGAGGTATAGCAATGGACTGGGCATCATCCTCGGTACCCGCAGTTCCTCCGTCGCTTAAAATTGCCTGTACGTAATACTGAAGTGGTCCGGCTGAAAGCAAGTGATATGAATTCGTCAAACTCTCCACGAGTTTATCGATGTGGGAAGTTGTTCCTGCTGGCAGGCGACTCCCGAGTGGTTCCCACGGACCGCTTCCCACTTTTCGGTAAATCTGGTATTCGACGGTGTTAGGGACCGCGCTCCATGAAAGGTTTATAAACGGGCCGCCTGGGCTTACCATTCCTGTCGGATTGGAGCTTCCGTCTCCTGTCACCCCTCCACAGGTTGAAGAAAGTGTTGGGGTCGCGGCGAACGCAAAATCCGCGGAAAATAGAAGAAATCCTCCAAACAAAACAAATCCCAGCGCTATGATTGAAATGAGTTGAAACTTATTGGAGCTCATGCGCTAGTCCCTGCCCAAAAATCGTATTTTTGTCGCCTGAATCTCTGCTTGCGCCAAAATGTCGCGGTTGGAAATTACCTGAATGCGGTCGCCCGGCCGCAGGAAACTCAAAGCGATCGGCACTTCCTGCACCCGCGGCCGTCCGGTTTCGGGGTTGGTTACGGTTTCAAACCGCACAATTTGCGTTGTCGAGCTCACGCGCACGACTTTTTCTTCGATCAGCTTTCTGTCGTCTTCGGCGCGCTCCACCTGTACGCCAAAAGTAATCAAGTCGCCCCGAGTCGTTAACAGCGTGCCCGAAAGATTATACACCGTGGGAGCGGGCACGCCGGGCAAACGGCCTGTACTGGATTGATCTGAATTTTCTTCTGGCGGCGTTGTTGCTTGTTGCTGGAATCCCGTGAGCGCGAGCGCGACCGCGCCTATGACGAATAATACGACGAGGATAATGAAAATGTTTTTTGCATTCATATACAATAATTATACCATCATCAAATCAAGATACCAATTCACAAGCGCGTTTCCCCAGAATAGAGCGACAAACGTTGCGGCGATAAGAAACGGGCCGAAGGGTACTTCCGATCTCATTGCCTTTTTCTTCAGGATAATCAGCGCGATGCCGACGAGCGCTCCCGAGAAAAACGCCGCAAAGAGCGCCACAAGAATGTTTGGCCAGCCAAGAAACAAGCCCATAAACGCCGCCAACTTCACATCCCCCAGCCCCATCGCTCGGCCTTTGGATAAAGCGAAAATCGCAAGAAAAAACGCGGCGGCGGCAAAACCAGAAACCACAAATCCCAAATCCCAATCCGCCGACTGGCGGACTAAACCCCAAACCTCAAATACGCGATAGGCCAAAACAATGCCTATGGCGGGCAGAAGAATCTTGTCCGGCAAAATATAATGCTTCAGGTCGTACACGAACAGCACAACCAGCAAACTCGCAATCATCCAGAGATAGAAGATGTTTAGGGTTTCGATACTTAGAGCTTGATTGAAACTTGAAACTTGAAACTTGAAACTTAAGAGGAATAGCATTGCGGTTCCCAATTCAACTAATGGATACTGCAATGATATCCGACCACCGCAATATCTGCATTTCCCGCCGAGCATCAGAAAGCTTGCAACCGGAATCAAATCCTTCCACGCGAGCTGATGTTTGCAGTGCGGGCAGTACGATCTTCCTTTGAACGCGCTCTCATCCTTCTCCAGCCGATATATCACCACGTTCAAAAAACTTCCCACCGCCAACCCAAACGCGAACACAAAAAACCCTATCATAAATGTTCAAAGTCCGACATTAAACATGCTTATCCAACAAAATTTCCTGAAAAGCATCTTCTTCTTTATAGAATGACTGTTTTAAAAATTCTTCGTACGGCTTTTTGCCATAAATAGATTCTCGGTCTATAAATTGACTTCTTACTGGTTCTGACACGAGAAACTTCGAATTTCTCTCTCCAAAAATGTCAGGAAAACTTGAAAAGGAGTATTCAAATAAGAAACTCCACCCCTCCTTTGCATTCTTCAGGCCTTTCTCGCGCCAACCGGGTTGATACACGTCAAGGGGATTCTTCACATTGATATAGCGAATAATGGCATCAAGCTGGGCCTCGGTTTCAATTGGAATAGCCTTATAGCGACTTTCAAAAAGTGTGCCTCTGCGCGAATATTTCAGATTAAAGTACTTTGCAAATGCAGTATTTAGTTTCTTCATGTAGAGAGAAATCCCGTTCTCAATATTCGGTAGCAAAAGAAAATGGTAATGGTTTACGGTTTGGACAAAACTTAAAAAATGCACGAGGGACTCATGCCTTTTCGTATAAAATGTTTCTGGGATATCTTCTCCGGCAAACAATTGTCCCACTGCCTGCTGAATATGTCTCCGACGCAAGTTAGACGGAGGACTCCCATAGTTCGCCGTGTACATTTGAAAAAGAAAATGGCAAGCATCTTCCTTTTCTCTGAAGATCGGTTTTCCATCTACTGCCCGGGAAAACACATGATATGGGATATTTTCTTGAGAATGTTTAAAGTCCGACATTGAACATTGCGTTTGCGTTCCCTATTTAAACTATTATAGCAAACATATAATGCATATGCCAAGAAATGTTTAAAGTCCGACATTGAACAGAGTTAAACGGAGGGAAAACAGAAAACGCCCCGAGCGTAGTCGAGGGGCGTTTTCGCTGGACAACAGTTCACTTGCCAAGATTATGGGCAAACGAAAGTCGGAGTGGCATCATCAAGACAGAGTCCGTCAGCGTTCGGGTCTGTCACAGTCTGACCGGCTGACGCTTCGCTATCAACGCAGTAGAACTGCCCATTATTCAAGGTCGCGTACACGCAAAAGTTTGAAGCGTCTGCTTGACACCCAAGAGCAGAGGCAGAGTTTTGAGCGAGTACGTCGTCCTCAATTGCATCAAGCTCGATGCTGTATATAGCATGCGCCTGGTTCAAAGTATTCACCGCATCGCAGAAATCAGTGTTAGCGGCACCAGCACCACCCAGCATATAGCTTCCGTTGTTGCTGCTCGCCACAAGCTCTGCCAAGCTTCGCGATTGCGTTAGGGCGGCCGTAATCCTCGCGTCGCGAGCGCTGTCCTGCGCGCCTCCCAACGAAACCAACACAATTCCTGCCAGCAAACCGATAATCGCTATCACCACCAGCAACTCAATAAGCGTAAATCCTTTTTGTTTTCTTTTGAACATACAATTTCGAAAATTCACAATATTCGACCTTTCATAATGTCCTTATGTATATTGTATCATCATATCATAGAAGCAAAAAGAATACCTGTGGAAAACTTATATCGCCGCGGTGATGCTTTGGTATAAGGGAAGCATCAAAGAAGCCATTACCCCTCCCACCAGCACACCAAGCAGCACAATAAGCAATGGCTCAATGAGCGCGATAAAGGCGTCCACGCTCCGGTTCATTTCGCCGCGATAGAATGTTACGATTTCAGCAAGTGTTTCGTCCAAAGCACCCGACTTCTCTCCTACTTTTATCATCTGCGTAAAGGTTGGGGGGAACTCTTTAGGATATCGTTCAAATACGTCTGCCACCTTGCTCCCCTGGGATACCGAATCCTTTGCCTGCTGAATGATGCGTTCATACGTTTCGTTCCCCACGATTCTTCCCGTAATTCCCATAGCCTCCACGATAGGCACGCCACCCGTAATCAATGTGGAAAGGTTTTCCCCAAACCGGGAAACATACATCATACGAAGAAAATTTCCGATTACTGGAATCTTCAGCATAACTCGATGCACTATCTTTCTCCCTTCGGTAGTTTTTGACAAGCGAAAGATCCCCACGACTGCGGCAACGACAAAAAGCGCAATAAGCCACCACCACTGGCGATAAAAGTTAGAAAACACAATAACACCACGGGTAATCAAAGGGAGATCCGCGCCGCTTTCCTGCAAAATCCGCGTAAGATTTGGAAGCACTAAAATGGCCAAGAGCGTAATCACAACAAAAGCAACAACAATAACAAAGATAGGATAGGTCAAAGCTCCTTTAATTTTGCTTTTTAACTGGTGCTCGCGCTCCAAATGATCTGCCAAATATTGCAGCACGTCGGAAAGCTTGCCTAATGCCTCGCCTCGTTTCGTCATATTGATGTAAAACGAGGAGAATACGTCGGGATGTTTCGCTAACGCGTCAGAGAACGCGGTTCCCGCTTCCACTGCTTGGGAAACCTGAAAAATTCGACTCTTAAAGCTTTTACTCTTAAGTTGGCTTCCGATGGTAGTGAGCGAGTCTACGAGAGAAACGCGCGACTTGAACATAATCGCCAATTGTCTGGAAAACAGCATGACATCGCTCTCGGAAACACGATCAAACAGCGTAATGCGCCGGGCATACAACGGTTCTTCCTTCGACTCTTTCAGCCGCGTGATATACAAGCCGTGCCGGTCAAGAACCTGCAAAGCAGCCTGATCCGAAGACGCCTGAATAAATCCCTCCTGATGTCTTCCTTGCTCGTCAGCTGCTCGATACTCAAATTTCATACTAATTTACCCGCGCACGAGCGCTCGAAGCTCGGTGGGATTGAGTGAATATTTGAGCGCGTTTTCTATGGTAATCTCCCGAACCTTCACGAGACTGGCGAGACTACGGTTCAAAGCCATCATCCCTTCTTCGACAGAAGTTTCAATCACGAGCGGGAGTTCGTGCACCTTATTCTCCCGAATGAGATTCGCCGCGGCGGCGTTTATCATTAACACCTCGCATACTGGAATCAACCCCCCCTGCATGCGAGGGATAAGACGCTGGGAAACAATTCCGATCAGAGAGCCAGAAAGCTGGGCGCGCACCTGATTCTGTTGTTCCGCCGGAAAAGAATCCACAATACGGTGCACGGTCTGGGCCGCGGAATTCGTGTGCAGGGTAGCGAATACCAAGTGGCCGGTTTCCGCAGCCGTAAGTGCTGTTCCAATGGTTTCTGCGTCGCGCATTTCTCCTACCATAATCACGTTGGGGTCCTGCCGGAATGTGGCGCGCAGAGCGGATGCGAAGCTTTTGGTATCCTTCGTTATCTCCCGCTGATCCACCATCGACTTATCATCCTGAAACACGTATTCAATAGGATCTTCAATAGTGATAATATGCTCTGCCCTTGTGTGATTAATTTCGTCTATCATAGAGGCTAAGGTCGTTGATTTCCCATGTCCCGAAGGGCCGGCGACAATCACAAACCCTTGGCTTGCCCTTGTGAATTGATGCAAAACCAGAGGCAAATTAAGCGCTTCTATTGGAAGAACTTCTTGGGGGATGAATCGGAGCGCGACGCTCAAACTCCCCATTGTATAAAAGATGTTCCCGCGGAACCTGGCACTGCGCCCTTCAAGATTATACGAAAAATCAATCTCCTTATCTTCCTGGAGTTTTACCCGTTGCTCCTCGCTAAGCAAAACTGCGGCACATCCCTCGGTAAGCTGTGCGGTCACAGGCGCTTTCTTGCCTAAAAAAACCAGCTCCCCCGCGACTCGCAGTACGGGAGGCTGTCCGACTGAAAGATGTAAATCGGACGCTTTTTCCTCAATAGTTATATTTAAAAGTTCTTGGATTTCTTTGTAAAACGGAGCTGAAGAATTTTGAAATTTCATAGGGATCCTATAAGTTTTACAACTTCCTCGACAATTTGGCTTGGGGTGTAGTGGGCCTTGATAAGGTATTGGGCGGCGCCCAGGCGCAGCCCTTTTTCAATTTCTTCTTTTTGTCCCAAGTTCGACAAAATCACAACAGGGATATGCTTCAGATCCGCCGCCGTCTGCATTTGCTGGAGAATGTCCCATCCGTCCATATGCGGAAGCACAATGTCCAAAAGCACGATATCCGGTTTCTCCTCTCGGATCTCCTCAACCGCCTTCTCTCCATGTTCCACCGCCTTCACGTCAAATCCGCTCTGCTGCAATTTCGTAGTATAGATATCGATCAACAAAGGATCGTCTTCTACAAGAAGTATTTTTTTCATGATTCTGCTGTTGCTCGAAGGATTTCTTCTAACGTAGTAACTCCATCCAACACCTTTAGTATGCCATCCTGTCTCATGGTAATCATGCCCTCCTCTTGCGCCACTTTCTCTATCTTCGCCTCCGACGCTCGCGTGTTCACAAGCTCTGCTATTTGATCGGACATTTCAAGCGTTTCCATAACGGCAATCCGGCCGGTGTAGCCGCTTGCCCCGCATTTTTTGCAGCCCGTGGGTTCAAATATTACTAATCCCTCGGCGCTCTCTGGCAAGGTGGGCGGGAATTGTTTTTTGGCGGCTAGGGGAAATCCTTGGATTTCTTTCCAAAGGAGTTCAGCCACCCCTTTCTCGGGCTTCACCTTCTTCTTGCAGGCATTACACAATCTTCGCACAAGGCGCTGGCCAATTGCAAGTGCCAAAGTCGTGGGTATTAAATATCGGTCTACGCCCATGTCGAGCAAACGGGGGATAACTCCGGCCGCAGAATTCGTGTGCAGAGTGGAAAGCACGATGTGTCCCGTGAGCGCCGCGTGGATCACAAGCGTCGCGGTTTCAGAGTCACGCACCTCTCCCACCATAATAATATCGGGGTCTTGCCGCAAGAGCTGACGGAGTCCCGAGGCAAAGTCGTATCCAATTTCAGGACGTACCTGAGACTGATTTATTCCGTCAATAAAATACTCCACGGGATCCTCTAGACTCAATATATTCACCGTTTCCTTATTGAGTTGGCGCAATATCGCATACAGAGTCGTTGTCTTTCCGGATCCAGTTGGGCCCGTTACCAAAATAAGACCAAAAGGACGATCGCTTGCCTTTTTGATCCGTTTCAAGTTCACAGCTTCAATGCCGAGATCTTCGAAGCTCTTAAAGGCTTGAGCCGGATCAAGAACGCGCAACGCAATTTTTTCGCCCTGCGGAGTAGGAAGTGTAGCTACGCGGAAATCAATGGCGCGCCCCCCGATAACGGCAGTGAATCTCCCATCTTGCGGCTTTCTCGTCTCGTCAAGCTTCAAATTGGCCAAAACCTTCAGGCGTGACACAATCGAAGCACTTACGTTCAAAGGAAGCTGAAGAGAAGGATGCAAGTCCCCCAAAAACCTGAAACGCACGCGCAACCCATCCTTTCCCGGCTCAATATGAATATCGGAAGCGTTTCCCTCCACCGCATTGCGCAAAATGACAGCAACCATTTTAGTAATGGGCGCCTCTTCTTTAAGCTGGCCTTCCGCGAATTCTTCCCGCTGTTTCTCCGGCTCCTTCCCCATCTCTTCTTCCAATTCTTTCAGCGCGCGTGTGGTTTCACGCCTTAAACTCCGAGATTCTCTCAGCAGACTCTCAAACGCAGAAAGCGTAATAAGAGATGTAGCGTATGAAAAATTTCCCTGCCGCGCCAAAAATTGGAGCGCTTCCTGCGCCCTCGGATCTTCCGGGTACACCATACCAACCTCCAACACCCCCTCTCGCAATACCAAAGGCGCCATCTTATAGTACTTGGCAGAGTCTTCCGGAATAAGCTCCAGTGTTTTCAGGGAGACCTCCTTGGGCTCCACGGCCCGGAGCGGCATCTTCAGCATTTCCGCTTTCGTTTGAAACAAAAGCTCCTCTTCGATCTTTCTCCGCTCCAACAACACCTCTTCGGGCTTTTTCCCGGAAGATTGTGCTTCTTTTTCGATCTGCTCCACGTCTTCTTTTTTCAGCAAATTTTTTTGTTGGAGAAACTGTAAAATGTCCATAGGGGGGGTTATTGGGGCAGCGTAAACGGATTTGGTTTTCCCACTTCGCCGGGGAGCAATATGGGAATCGGCGGCCTGGGATCTCCCAGCTCCAAAAACGCGGGATTTTCGAATATCCGAAAGTCTATCTGCACGCTTTGGGGGGGAGGTGGCTGCGTTGAAAAGCGCGTGAGAGGCGCCTCGCGGATAAACTGGTACCAAACAACTCCCATCCCGAGAAGCAGAAGCGTTCCGAAAGCCAAAAGAAAGTACTGCTGTTTGCGTTTTTGCGGAATAAATGTGATTGCCATACGTTTACGGTGCCGCGTACGCGGAAAGTTCAACGGTAATCCCCAGTTCACCGGAATCTGGGGAGACAGAAGAAATCGCGACTCTGTTTACATTCAATACTCGAGCGGACCTTTTTGCTGCGTCCAGAAAATTCTTCAAGCCGCCGTACGAACCCGAAAATCCAACCTGGAAATTTAACGCAACAACCCCAGCAGCCGCTTCGCCCGCCGAAGTTCCACTAAGGGAAGTCACAATCAGCCCAGAATTCGCTCCGAGCTGCTGAAGATGGTCGTACAGCACCGGGAGCCCCGCGTCTTGGGGCACTGCCCGCACGACCTTGTTAAACGCTCCCTGTCTGGAAAGCACTGTTTGCTCTACTTGGCGCAGATGCGCCAGCGCCCTCTGCCCGCTTTCCAAACGCTCTTTTCTTTCTTCCACTTCCTCTCGCATGTCGCGATACTCCTGATACCGCGGCCACACGAATACAATAAGCACAAGCAAAGAAACAGCCAAGAGAACCGCCGAGAGAATAATGCGAAATAGTTTTTTCATGGGGAATCTAAAAATCCGGGGGTTACAACGAACTCTACGCTAAAGCTTGCCGCTCCTCCCTGACCCAGTTGAAGGCCGCTAAGCTTGTAGGCAAACTCCGTCCGATTTTCCCAGGCAAGGCGCTGCTGTTCTAACACAAAGAAACTCTCTGCCTCGCCATTAAGCCTGAAAACGCCGGTCGCGGCGTTCCCGTCGAATGAACGGAAAAAAACATCGGGGTGAGTTGTTCGCTCTAAAAGCGCGAAAAAGGGAAGCAGGGTTTTCCGCTCTCGAAGCACCGAGGAAAGCGCATCGACCTGCTTTTTGTAACCCAGAAGCCTGGAGGACAACTCTTCCTCCAAGGGTCTCGTGTCTTCCACGAATGTCAGCTCCAACTGCTCCCGTTCCGCGTGCTTGCTTTCAATAAGCTGCTGGAGAATAAAGAAAGAGGCCACCACAGCCGCCAGAACGGCAGCGGAAACAATCAGGAAAAACATCTGCCCAAAAATTGGTTTCTGTTCTCGTTTGGGAATAAGTTCCACCATCATAGGTTTATTCGAAACCTCGGAGCGCCATTCCTACTGCTATGGCGTAGGCAGGCCTCATATCTTTAATTATTTCTTCAAGCAGCGGGGGGTACAGAATGTTATGAAACGGATTGGTAATCTCGGTCCGCTTTCCGAACTGCTTTTCAAGATATTCTACAAGACCCAGGAGTTTCGCCGAATCTCCGGATAGCACAATTTTTTGCACAATTCCAACGTGCTGGCGCTCAAACCCTTCGAGTGCCTTTCGAATTTCCGTGACAATCACATCCACTATCGGCACTAAAATTCGAACATTTCCTTGTACTAAATGTATCCCTTTTTGGAGTTTTTCCTCTTCCGCTTTTCTGTAGTCAACCGACAAGCTTTGCGCGATGCGTTCCGTAAGGTTATTCCCTCCAACATTAATGGTCTGGGAAAGACGCACCATATTCTTTGCAACCACGCTTACCGTAGTCGTGTGAGATCCAATATCTACCAGCACTACTGGTTCTTTCTCCTCTTTTAGGTACGAACGGATGTTCCCGAATATTTCAGCCTCCAAAGCAATCAGCTTCAAATCCGCAAATCTGGCGATCTCTTCGTAGTAGTTCACCACTTCCTTGGGAACTGCGACAAGCAATATACGAGAACGTTTGTCTTTCGTTCTTTCGAGCAGTTGCCAGTCGAGTACCACTTCAGACAAAGGGAGGGGCACGTGGCGCCTTGCTTCAAACCGCACCGCAGCGTCCAGCTCGTTTTCCTTTATAAAGGGAAGTTCGAAGGTGGTAAAAAAAGTCGAGTAGTCGGAAATTGAAAAAATCGCCCTTTTTTCCGCAATATGCGCTTCTTCGAAAATCCCGCGCAGTGCCTTGGCAATATCGTTTGTGGAAAGCAGCAGCGCATTTTTTTCAAATGAGCGAAAGGGTTCTTTGTACATCGTGCGCATGCGGATCTCTCCGTAATTTTTCAGCGTTCTGCGGTCGCCCCAACCGCCAATTTCCACCACGCGTAAAGCCGAGCTTCCCACGTCAATGCCCAAAAAAGTTTTTGGAACTACATCTAAGGAAAACCAACTCATTGTATTATATCAACTTCGCGCATTATAATAAAAACGATGCATGCTCTTGATATTTTATTTCCGAAACACTGCCTTGGATGCAAAAGGGAAGGAAACTACTGCTGTGAAGATTGTCTTTCTCTTCTATCAATTGCCCGCACTCCATCTATCCTTGGTACGCGCTCATCTCTTTCTGCTTTGTTTTGCGCAACATCGTTCCAAGATCCATTCGTGCAGCAGCTCATTCATTCCTTCAAATATCCACCCTTCCTCCGGGATCTCGCCCGACCCTTGGCTTTTTCTATCATAGCGCATTTCAACTTACTCAACAAACCAATTTATCCACCAGATACGATTTGTCCCATACCTCTGCACAAAAAACGCTTAAAGTGGCGCGGATATAACCACGCGGAAGAGTTGGCAAGGCAGTTAGGCCACGCGCTTTCGCTTCCAGTGATTTCAGATACACTCTGCAGGACAAAATACACCGATCCTCAAGTAAATTTAGGCAAAGAAAAACGCCTCGCCAATGTAAAAGGCGTCTTTCGTGTAATAAATCCGCAAGCGGTAGCTGCAAAAAATATTCTTTTGGTAGATGATGTGTACACTACCGGAGCCACCATGGAAGAATGCGCTTTTGTGCTTAAAAAAGCCGGCGCCGCCCGCGTCTTGGGCGTCACCATCGCCCGCGGGTAAAGAAGCGGAGGGTGAGGGATTCGAACCCCCAAGGGCTTTCGCCCGCCAGTTTTCAAGACTGGTGCATTAGCCGTTCTGCCAACCCTCCAAAGTGATTTAAAAGTAACACAAAATAAGCTTGCTGGCAACTTTTTCAAAAACAAAATCCACCCTGAGCGAAGTCGAAGGGGTGGATTTTACATACTGACCACTAGTTTCGCACTGCTTACCAGCCAAGCGCTTTCGCGACTTCATCTGCGGAGTTATAGGTTCCTTCGGGAAGACCGCTCTCGAACTCTTGCTTGTCTTCTTCTGAGAAATCAGAAAGATTACCGCAAGTTGCGACAAGTTCAGCCTTTGTGGCTGGATAACTTTGGTGAGTCTGGAGATGTTCTTTGGCTCCTTGAACGTTTTGCATACAAGTAAGGCTTTTTAATATTTATTACAGCCGACCTTGTATTCCTAATGTACCATATCTATTGCCACAAAGCGAGGATACCTAAATACCTGCTTTTGCTTTTTCTGCTGGCGAAAAGCGCTCTATTGCGTATCGAAGCGTCAAGCGCGGCATGATGTGTCTGTGGATTTTCAGAAAATCCATCTCCACTTTTTTATCTCGCTTGCCAACTTCGCGAAGCATCCAGCCAACAGCTTTATGAATCAAGTCATGCTCGTCATGCATGAGCAACTGCGCAATCTGGAGCGTAGGTTTGAACTGATTATGTTTTATGAATTGAAGGGTGGCAATTATCGCAATACGCCGCTCCCAAAGATTTTTTGAGCGCGCCAGCTTTTGGAGAATAGCTATCTCTTTGGGGTTATCCAAAAGATACCGGCCCACAATTTTATCCGCCGTTAAATCCACCAAATCCCAATTATTAACATGTTTGGCGTGCGCGAGGTAATACCGATATATGGTTTTGCGAACTTTGGCATCGCCCTTTTCAAAGTTGTGAACCAAAATTAGAAGGCCGACGAGTCTTTCTTCGTGCACGGGCGACGCCAATAGTTTTTCAATGTCAGAAAATGGCAAGTCTTTATACACCACAGCCAACGACCTCGATTCTGGCACCATGACGCCCAAGAATACATCCCCTTCGCCATACTGCCCAAGCCCGGTTTTAAAGAACCTCTGCAGCGCTTTCTTCTTTTTGGGATTGGCAAACTTCCGGAGATCCGCCTTAAGTCTCCTCGGCGACATATAATTTTTCAGTTAGTTTTAACGGAGCGTCGTGCCAAACAAAATACCATTTGCCCAATAGAATCCTGTTTCGCCGGAAGGCAAAATATCGTAGGTATACCCCCCTGCGTAAGGAATGAGCGCGACGCTTGTTATACTGCTTCCATCGAGGACATCGCCGAGAACAAGTTCATCCATAGTGCGGCCATCCGCGGTTGGATGCTTTGGCGAAGCAAAGAACTCCCGGCCGTCTGCAAGCACAATATGAACCATTTGATGAGTAGCAGGCACCGGTGTTTTTGCGGTTTTTAGAACAATGGCCGCAATACGTTCCCCAGCCACGTTTACTGTCCACACTAAATCTCCTGTCTGCAGCTTCTGCACAGCAACCCCGCCAGAAGGAGTATCTATCAATGTGTTTTCCGCTAAACATATCGGGCAGGGGCGGTTGAAATCTGTTTTCTTTGTAAACACAGCCTTATCGCCCTCAATGCGAATAAGGGTAAGCTGCACAGTGCAACCATTGCTTACAATCTCTCCCACACGCAATGTCACGGGATAACCCCCGTCAGTTGGCAAAGGATATTCCCCAAAGTTTAACCCTTCTACATAATCTGAATAAATGTTCTGCAATAAAAATGAGCTTTCACGTTGCCCTTCTTGGAGAATAATTTCTTCGCCTTCAGGAGCGGGATGAGAAGTTGGTATTGAAGTAGGTGTTGGCGTCGGAGTTGGTCTACCGCTCGGTGGAAGTTCGACTGTTTCCTCTAAGGTATCGACAAGTCCCACAGCCGCTTGTTCGTCCTGGATGCTTAGGCCAAGCCGTTCGGAAAGATTTTCCAACAGAATTCCGTATCCTTTGTTTGATACGGTTCTTTCAGCCGATGTAATCGGCTGGGTTACTAATCTCTCATATACGAGCTGTCCACCCTCATACCTGTAGACACCTTCAAATGCCAGGACTCCATCGAAATCTTCCTCGTGAAGTCCTGTGAATGCCTGCATAAGTAAAAACGCGTCAAACCCCTCAATCGGCTGACCCTGTTTTTCCACTCCGCGGGATACCAACTTGTTTTGAAACGCATCCACGATTTCTGCAGGAATGCCGTTCGTATCTTCTCTATCGCGAGATTCTTGCAGCCCAAGAATAAACCCAACGACACCCAGCGCAACCGAGAGCACCAGGATCGTGCCGAAAACCGCTATGAGTATTTTATGCGAATTTTTCACGATATCAAATCCTTTTTCTTGTCTTCAAACTCCTTTTTGTCGATTTCGCCCTTGGCGTATCGTTCCTTTAAAATTTCAGGCGCGGACTTTTCTCGATTATGAGTCTCACGAGATTGGCTTGCAAGCCATTTGATAAGGGCGACAACGCCAACGATTATCAGTACCCACCAAAGAATCATAAAAATCCAACCGAACCAACCGAAAGACGAATAGCCGAAATTCATCATATTGTTTGTTCCTCCCGTCATCATATTCATCATGGGCATCCAACCGCCGCTTCCTGCGGGGAATGCCGCCGAAGTGTCGCAACCGATCAAACGTTTACCCATGACAATGTGAATTTGCTCCTCGCCGTCTTCGCCGTGCATTTGAATCATCATGGCGTTCATGGCGGCGTGCGAATCTCCGGCCATAATCCCCATAAAGTATTCACCAAGCACTTCATACTGCTCATCATCCAAATCCGCACAAGCAACTTCTTTTGCTTGGAGCTTACCCCAAAGCTCTCTGCCTTCCTGTTCTTCGCGGTTGGTGTGCTCAACAACTGCGTTCCAATCTGCCGAGGAATTGGAAAATCCTGCCTCGCCGGCTCGCCTCGATCCGGCGGAGCGGGCAGGCAGGCCACCCATCATTTGAGCGTTTACATTGGCGGCAAATGAACCAACGATAATTACTGCAAAAATTGTGAAAATAAGTTTTTTCATATTTCTAAGTTAGCCAAAAACCAAAACTTTATCTGAGCTCTCAACCATTTTTAACAAATCAGACATTGTGGAAACGGGGCAGATCTT
>Ga0155701_120_pt1 | contig 49739 bp, 56 predicted proteins | sample RifCSPlowO2_01_FD_107358 | JGI IMG/M metagenome (GOLD analysis project Ga0155701, IMG submission 107358) | Candidatus Wildermuthbacteria bacterium RIFCSPLOWO2_01_FULL_48_29 | reverse complement strand
AGGCCCGCCTTGACTCGCGTTCGGCGAGGCAGGCCCGCCGATTGGCGAGGCAGGCTTCTTGGAGAGCTTATGTTTGGCTATTTTGGGCCCCTCTACCACTTTATCTGTTACAAGCATATTGTGAACCGTGGGAGAAGCTTTTGCGCCTACGGATAACCAGTATTTTACCCTATCCCCTTTTAGGTTGCGCTGCTTAGTTAAGGGATCATAAAAACCCACTTCCTCCACGAAGCGTCCCCTTGAAGCGGCGTTTTGCTTGTCGCAGACGACAATCTTAAACGCCGGCTGATTTTTTCTTCCTACGCGAAATAAACGAATTGTTAGCATAATGTTTACTATTTCCAGTTTTTTTCTGCGAGGGCATTTTTTGCTGCATTTTGCTCTGCTTCCTGTTTGGAAGAGCCCTCTCCGTTTGCCACCAGTTCTTTATCCAGATATACGCCGATGTGGAAATGCTTGGCGTGGTCAGGCCCCCATTCCTTTAATACGGTGTATGTGGGGGTAATGGCCGCTTTCTCCTGTGCTAACTCCTGAAAGCGAGATTTGGAGTCTAAAAATAGTTCGTCCTCCAGCACTCCCGCAAGTTTGGACAGTATATATGTTGTAATAAATTTTCCGGAGTTTTTCAAGCCTTGGTCAAGGTATAGGGCGCCAATGAAGGCTTCCACCGTGTTTGCCAGAATATAGTCTCTTGCCTTGCCTTCTTCTTTCGCCTCCCCGTGCGAGAGCAGTAAGTAATCGCTAAAGTTCAGTTCTCTGCCAATAGAAGAAAGCATTTTGGTGTTTACCAGCGCGGCGCGCCAGGCGGTAAGTTCCCCCTCCGGCTTATCAGGGTACTTTGAGTATAGATATTCGGTAACAACCAGTTCGAGCACCGCGTCTCCCAGAAACTCGAGCCTTTCATTGTGTTGAAGATGGAAGTCTCGATTTTCGTTGAGATACGAACGGTGAACGAACGCTTGTTGTAGCAAGTCTTTATTTTTGAAGGGCAGCTTCAATGTTGATTCAAGTTGAGAAAGTTCAGCCATTTTGTTGTTGCGTTGCTTCTAATTCGCGGAATACGGTGCCCAGCACTCCATTGACGAACTTGCCTGATGATTCGCCGCTGAAGTTTTTTGCAAGTTCGATTGCTTCGTTAATCGCCACCTTGGGCGGCACTTCTTCTTTGTTGCCGTATATAAGTTCGTAAAGGCCAAGGCGCAATACATTACGATCCACAAGAGTTATTTGATCGAGCGGCCATTCGGGCGCCGCCTTTTCAATAATGGAATTGAGCGACTGCAGGTTTTCACGTACGCCCAAGGCGAGCCGCCGCACAAAGTCTTTATTTCCTTCTTCCAGCCCCGGACCAAACTCTTTGATATTGCGTTCTACTGTTTCTGCCAATTCCTTTTGCTTGCCGTAAAAGTCCCATTCGTACAAGGACTGCATTGCTATGGAACGCGCAAGGTGCCGGCTAGCCATGATTTACCGCTTAGATAACTCTTCTGCGCTTAAATCCTTCGACTGTCCGCCAGCTGGCGGATGCTCTTCTTGCGCTGTCAATTCTTTTTGTTTCTGCTTGCGTTCTTTTTTGGTGAGTTTCGCAAGGACGTCGAGGAATGTTCTACTCCGGTAGGTGCCGCAGTTTTCGCAAAGCGTATGCGGCAAAACTTCCTTGCCGCACTTTTTACAGGCGACCAGTGTAAGTTTCTTGATGAACAAATGCATTCTTCGCTGCCCTTGTCTCGATTTTGACCGATGTTGTTTTGGAACCGCCATATCGCCCACTATAGCAAAAACTGCGATTTTTGCAATAGTGGGAATTTCTAATGTCTAATTACTAATTTTTAATGAATGCCAAAATGCCTTAATGTTTAAAACATTCGATCATTGGGATTTGGTTAGAAATTGGTCAGTTGTCGTATTGGAGAAAAGCTACGACGATGGATGGGTGAGGTGCCGTATTTTTCAAGGGCTTGGAGGTGGAAAGTTGTCCCGTACCCTTTGTGGCGGTCAAAACCGTAGAGCGGATATTTTTTGTGGAGTTTGAGCATAAGATGGTCACGGGTAACTTTGGCAATAATGGAAGCCGCCATGCATGGAAATATGGTGGCATCCGCTTTTACGACTGCTTTTTGCGCAACTGGTAGATCCAGTAGTATATTTCCGTCAACAATAACAAGCTCGTCATAATACTTATATAATATTTTTCTGCTATAGCTTGATTTTATTATATTTGAGTTTTTTGAGAGTTTTCTTTGTAAATTCCGATGCAAGCTCCAGAATGCCCTTTTCATTGCGAGCCGGGTTGCTTGCAGAATGTTTATCTTGTCTATTTGTTTTTCTGAAACCTGCCCTATTCCCCACTCCAGGTCAGGATTCCGGCATAATTCTTCGTAAATCAACTCGCGTTGTTTTGGCGATAGAAGCTTAGAATCTCGCAGTTGTAAATTCGAAGCACCAAGCACGAAACCCGAAACATGTTTCGAATTTCGATATTCGAATTTCGGATTTAGGACCGTGAACGCGGCTGCCACCACCGGGCCCGCAAGAGGGCCTCGGCCGGCTTCATCTATTCCGACGATAATTTTCTGCATTGAGGTATTGTACCAAAGAAAAACACCCGAAGCGATTGCGACGGGTGCTTGCTCGGCTCAGAATACAATGTCGGCGCACAGACCGAGATGGTCTGAATCTCCGCGGAATACATTGCATTGCTTGATTCGTGCGCTTGGATCGACAAGAATGTGATCCAAAGGCGCATTTGGACGCCAGCTCGGATGCGTGAGCTGGCTTAGTTCTCTCAATCCGAGCAGGGATATATTGGTGCGATTGAAGTCGCCAAGGATTAGAACCTTCTGCCCTAGCTCATGCTCCTTTCGGCATAGCGATGCTAAGGTGGTGAATTGGGGCGTTAGGATCTTTGCACCGCCCCAACCGAGGTGTGTTCCGATGATGGTCACACCCAGAAGGGAGATTCCGGCTGAACCCCCTCCACCCCGAAGAGTGTTCTCTTGGGGGAGGTGTACTTCGAACGACCTGCCGGCGATTTTGCTGGCAATGAGGATGCCCACATGCCAGCGAAGGCGACTTTTCGTCGTACCCGACGAGAAGTAGCGATAGCCGGATGCGCGCAGCAGGTCTTGCACAGCTTTCATCCACTGCGCAGGAATTTCTTGCAGACAAAGGATGTCTGCGTTGAAATCCTCCCCCACCATTTGGATGGCGCGCCGCATACCAACACTGGGCCGTGGCGCGAATTTCCGAATCTTGAAGACGTAAAGGTACGCCTTCAGACTCTCCCAGAGCGTGCGCCCTGGGAGCCCGGCCTGTGTATTATACGTAACTACGCGCAAGGCGCACCTCCTTCTTCACAGTATGTAGTTGTAAAGAACAACAACACTATAACACAGTATTATAGAGAAGTCAATGTTAGCGCAAAAAGCTACAAATGTGCTTCGTTGTATCGTTACTTTTGATTTGATACAATAATAAGACAAATGTCTTCTCAATTTACTCATCTCCATGTGCATAGTCACTATTCCCTTTTGGATGGTCTGCCGAAAATAGACCAGCTTTTGGATAGGGTGCGGGAGCTTAATATGGACACAGTGGCTCTAACCGATCACGGCAATCTATATGGCGCGGTGGAGTTTTACAAAAAAGCGAAAGCAAAGGGCATTAAACCAATTTTGGGATGCGAAATTTATTTGGCGTTTGAAAATATGGCAGATAAGCGCCCGGGCGTGGACGACACGATTTATCACTTAATTCTTCTCGTCAAAAACGAAAAAGGATATAAAAATCTCGTAAAACTCTTGACCCGCGCCCACTTGGATGGGTTCTACTATAAGCCTCGCGTGGATGAAAAGTTGTTGGCGCAGCACGCGGATGGTCTTATTGCTCTTTCTGCGTGTTTGGCGGGAAAAGTTTCCCGCGCGATTTTGGCAGGCAAACTTGCTGAAGCGGAGAAAATCGCTCTGCGGTACCAAGATATATTCGGCAAAGGGAATTATTATTTGGAGCTGCAAAATCATCCGAATATCAAAGAACAAGAAACAGTAAACAAAGAATTGATCGCAATCTCCAAGCGCACCGGTATTCCTTTGGTGGCAACTGCCGATTCGCATTATCTGCGAAAAGACGACGCGGAAGCGCAAGACATCTTAATGCTCATTAACACGGGCGCGAAAAACGGGGATTCTGAGCGCTTAAGCCTTAAGGGAGACGACTTTTCTCTCAAAAGCGCAGAAGAAATGGCAGAACTTTTCAAAGATATTCCGGAAGCCTTGGAAAATACCCAAAAAATAGTTGACGCGTGCAGCCTCGAAATAGAGCTCGGGAAAAATTTGCTTCCAGAATTCCCGCTCCCTCAAGGAAAGACGGCAAACGAATACCTCAAAGGACTCTGTTATCAGGGATTGCGAGAGAAGCCGCAATATAAAGATTCCAAAGAAGCAGTCGACCGGTTGGAATATGAACTCGATGTGATTCGCCAAACCGGATTTGCCGCCTACTTTTTAATTGTGCAAGACTTTGTGAATTGGGCAAAACAAAACCGCATTGTGGTGGGGCCGGGCCGCGGATCTGCCGCCGGGTCCATTGTGGCTTACTTGCTCAAGATTACAAACGTTGATCCGATTCGCTATAAGCTTTTGTTTGAGCGATTTTTGAACCCAGAGCGCGTTTCTCTGCCTGATATTGATTTGGATTTTGCGGACACCAGGCGTGACGAAGTTATAGAATACGTGGCTCAAAAATACGGGCGGGACCGCGTGGCGCAAATTATTACATTTGGAACGATGGCCTCGCGCGCCGTGATACGCGATGTAGGGCGCGCGCTTGAATATGAGTATGGATACTGCGATCGCGCGGCAAAGATGATTCCTTTTGGATCTTCGCTCACAGAGGCTTTAGAACAGGTAGACGAATTTAAAACTCTGTATGAGGAAGATGAAAAGGCAAAACGCCTGATTGATTTGGGCAAAAAACTCGAGGGCGTCGCGCGCCATGCTTCCACGCACGCGTGCGGCGTGGTGATTGCCGCGGAACCCTTGGATACGCGCGTGCCTCTGCAGCACCCCACGCAAAACGACGAGGCGATAGTTACCCAATACGAAATGCACAGCGTGGAAGACATCGGCCTTCTGAAAATGGATTTTCTGGGTTTGAAAAACTTGAGCATTATTGAAGAAACGCTCAAGCGCATATACGCCATTCGCGGCAAAAATATTGATATCGATACTATCCCTTTGAATGATCCAAAAGTGTATAAGCTTTTGCAGGCGGGCGATACAACCGGAGTATTTCAATTGGAAAGTGGCGGTATGCGGAGATACTTAAAAGAATTGAAGCCAACCGAGTTTGAAGACATTATCGCGATGGTTGCGCTTTATCGGCCGGGTCCCATGGAACTTATTCCCGACTACATCGCCCGCAAGCATGGAGAAAAAGAAATTCGGTATTTGCATCCAAAGCTAGAACCCATTTTACGCAATACGTATGGGATTGCCGTGTACCAGGAACAAATTCTGCAGGTGGCGCGAGAACTTGCCGGATTTTCCTATGGAGAGGCAGATATTCTCCGCAAAGCCATCGGCAAAAAGATAAAGACGCTCTTGGAGGAGCAAAAAGTAAAATTTGTTGAAAGAGCAGTCGCCGCCGGAACTTCAAAGAAAATCGCGGAAAGCGTTTTTGATTTTATCGAGCCTTTCGCGAGCTATGGTTTTAATAGAAGCCATGCGGCGTGCTACGCCACCATTGCCTACCAGACCGCTTGGCTCAAGGCAAATTATCCTTTGGAGTATATGTCCGCTCTTTTAACTTCAGAACGCAACGATGTTGAACGTATCGCGTTCTTGATCGAGGAAACGAGAAAAATGGGCATTGAAGTGCTGCCTCCCGACGTGAACGAGAGCTTCGCCTTTTTTTCTGCCGTGCCGGCCAAAAATCAGATTCGCTTTGGGCTATTGGCCATCAAAAACGTGGGCGAAGGGATTGTGGCGTCCATTATTCAAGAACGCAAAGGGAACGGCCCTTATCTGGCGATTCAAAATTTTGTAACGCGCGTGGCAACAAAAGATTTGAACAAGAAATCAATGGAAAGCATGGTAAAAGCCGGCGTATTCGATCAGTTCGGCGAGCGCAATCAGCTCCTAAAAAACATGGAGCGATTGCTCACTGTTGCGCGTGAAAATCAGAAAACAAAAGCCAATGGGCAAAAAGGTTTGTTCGACAGCCAGCCGGCAGAACAGAATCATTCTTCACTCGTGCTGGAAGCCACAGAACCCGCAAAAGAGTCAGAGCTTTTGCTTTGGGAAAAGGAACTGCTGGGATTATATGTTACTTCTCATCCTTTGAAAGCGATCAAAAACATTTTGGAGAGCAGGGCGTTGGCGATCCACTCGCTGCAAGAGGCAGTGCAGGAGATTCAAAATACGCGGTATAAGTTTCAGTTTAGCCGGCAACGCGAGCGTTTGCGCATCGGAGGTATTATTTCTTCGGTAAAAAGAATTATTACCAAGACTGGGAAGCCCATGCTTTTTGTAAATCTGGAGGATTTAACCGACCGTATCGAAGTCGTGGTGTTCCCTTCGGTGATTGAGCGCTATCCGACCGCCCTGCAAGAGAATAAGATGGTGTTTATAACCGGGCGTCTCGACAGCCGAGACGGCGAAAAAAAATTCCTCGCCGAAGAAGTCGAGGAAATTGTCGCCTCCTAAAACAAAACCCGACAGCAACTGTCAGGTTTTGTTTCTATCAAAATCCATAAAAGCTTTATTGCCTCACTACCATAATGCGTACTACAGCACTACGAATTTCCGCATATGCAATATTTCGTAGTAGTTGCTTTTGTTTACTTTTGTGAACTTTGATAGAAGCAGCAGAGGTGCGACCGAAGCCGCGCTCCCCTGCTTCATAGCAGTGATACGAACACTACCACTTGTTTCCACTTCCTTCAATCAATTGTTTTAAGCGTTTCTGGAGTAATGTCCGTTTCGCCGCTATGAAGCGGCGGATGTATATTTAAAAGTACTGGAACTCCTGTTGAACCCATCAATTTGTTGATGAACTCAATAAGAGTGGGCAGGCGAAAGAAGGTTTGGACTTCTCGTCGCCTGCCCCTGTTGTTCTTGTGTCCCCTCGTTAACTAGCAAGAGCATTGATTTCGTCTAAAACTATGAATAACACCTCGTGCGGCGACAGTGTGAAAGTTACGCCAATAAGCAGGGGAGGGTCCTTTGTTTGATCTACTGTCCAGATCTCGTGGCGACGAACCTCTTTTTGGTTGAGAGCATCGGCAATTCGTAGGAGTAAGCCCGCGACGCCTTCCCCATAGCCTCGGAACATGTACTCGTATACCTTCCCCAATCCTATGCTAGTAAGATCGAGGGGAGGGTAGCAGGCTCCGGCGAGAAGAGCTCAGTTTTACCGGTAGTAGTCTCTGCATCTTGTTCTCCAGCACCCATCTCAAGGAACTTCACAAGCCCAAGTTTGGACTGGAGTTGGTAGAATTTTGCCTTCATTTTTCCTCCGGCTCTAGTAGTAATGCACCGCAACGGAGTGAATTTTACCTATTATTGTGTAATTTGTCAAGTTTTTTGTCTGGTGGGTTCAACAAGTAAGTGCAACACGAGCGGTTTTTCTTTGGGTAAGGTTAAACCTTACTTTCACTCCCCTACTGGTTTTTGCAGCTTTTTTGTGGTAGTGTGGAGTAATTCGATATGGCAGATTCACCGATTGAAAATATAAGGCATTCGTTCGCGCATGTGCTCGCGGCGGCCGTAAAAAAGCTCTATCCCAAGGTGGAATTGGGAATTGGGCCCGTGATTGAAAACGGGTTTTATTATGATTTTGGAAAACTCAAAATTACCGAGGCGGATTTGCCCAAAATCGAGGAGGAAATGAGGAATATCGTGAAGCAGAATTTGGCTTTCAAAAAGGAACTGTGGCCAGCGCCTAAGGCATCGCTGCACTACAAGAAACTAAAACAGCCGTATAAACTTGATTTGATTCAGGAACTCGCACGGCCAACCCGCCTTGACTCCGCGAGGCAGGCCCGAACTGCGCTCCGGCGGCCTCCAGCTTCACGCATCCTCACTAAAGTTGGAATGGTGCACATGGGCGATGTGTTTTTGGATTTGTGCCGCGGCGGACACGTAAAAAATACGAGCGAACTGCCGCTTGATGCTTTCAAACTTACAAGCGTTGCAGGAGCTTACTGGCGAGGTGATGAAAAAAATCCCATGCTCACCCGCGTGTATGGGGCGGCGTTTGCCACTAAGCAGGAACTCGATGATTACCTTTGGCGGCAAGAAGAAGCCGAAAAACGCGATCATCGAAAACTCGGCCGCGACCTTGGGCTTTTCGTGTTTTCTGAACTCATTGGTCCCGGGCTCCCTGTGTATACGCCGAAAGGAACGGCGGTTTTGCAAAAAATAAAGGATTATTCCCGAGAGCTGCGGAAAGAAATTGGATATCAAGAGGTGTACACTCCCCAAATAAACAAGGCAGAGCTTTTCAAGATTTCCGGACACTACGACAAGTATAAAGAAAGTATGTTTCACGTACGTTCCAACTATACCGAGGAAGAATACTTTCTGAAACCCATGAACTGTCCGCAGCACACGCAGCTATATGCTTCAGAACTGCGCAGCTATAAAGATTTGCCGTTGCGTTTTGCCGACTTTGCCAATTTGTACCGCGACGAAAAACCGGGAGAACTGAATGGTCTTTCGCGGCTCCGGGCATTCTCGCAAGACGACGGCCACTCTTTCTGCACAGAAGATCAGATAGAAGATGAGTTTAACCGGGTGCTTGGCGCGGTGGAAAAAGCAATGAAAACGTACGCAATGAAGTACTGGATTCGACTTTCGCTGCGCGACGAGAAAAACAAAAAAAAGTATCTGGGAGACGACGTTACCTGGGGGAAATCTCAAACCACACTGCGAAATCTTTTGAAGAAGAAGGGTGTAGAATACAAAGAAGCGCAGGGTGAGGCCGCTTTTTACGGTCCCAAAATGGATTTGATGGCAAAAGATTCTCTTGGAAGAGAGTGGCAGCTGTCCACTATTCAGCTTGACCTTAATATGCCGGGCCGCTTCGGTTTGGAATATGTTGACGAACAAGGGAAAAAGAAAACTCCGGTCATGATTCATGCCGCTATCGTGGGTTCGCCTGAACGCTTTTTGGGCGTGCTGATTGAGCATTATGCCGGCGCATTTCCTTTTTGGCTGGCGCCCGAACAAATTTGGATTTTACCGGTATCGGATAAATTCGCGGGCTACGCGCAAGAGGTTCAGCAAAAACTTCTCGCCGCCAATAAAGATTTTCGCGTTCGAGTGAACGTCGAAAACGAAACGCTGGGCAAACGAATTCGGGAAGGTGAAACAATGAAAATACCCTATTTGCTTGTGGTTGGAGAAAAAGAAATGAGTAACAATGAAATAAGCGTGCGTGAGCGCGGCAAAGGCAATCTTGGTGTAATGAAACTTGAAGCGTTTGTTCAAAAAACTCATATACGCGTATGATAATTTCTCCGGGAGTGCGAAAACTTATCGCAGAATATGAATTGTGGAGAGGAAGGGCCCAAGTTCGGCAGGAAGAGGAGGTAATCTCTGTGGACGAGATCGTGGCTCGCGTAGCTTTATTTTATGAAAAGCTTCGGGAGATCGTGGATTGGAGAGCCGAACACTTGCTTCGAAAAACCGCGATTGAACGTATTCTCAAGCGCCGGCTTGCTATACATAAGGTAAGCGAAGACTTTGCGGAGAATTTTCTTGCCGAGCTTGTGCGCGGAGGGCATTTTCCAAACAAGAAAATTTCATTCGCGCAGGTTGACGAAATTCAGACCGTTATCGAGAAATACATATTTATCGCGGAGCATTCGCGAAATAGACAGAAGAATGGAGGGAGGAATTCTGCCGATTGGATTCTTTCCATAGCCGCGGTGGAAATTGAAGAGGCTCTTTCTGTGCCGCGGCGTGAGCGCGCTCTTATCGAGTTAATGACTGAAGACTTGGAGAAAAACATAAATCTGGTTGCCCGAAAACGCGATCTGGAAAGGCCGCTCGCGGAAGGCGAAAAGAGGCTGCAGATTTATGTGGCCGTGCAGAAGACATTGTTTAAACTCGATAATTTTAGCATTGCGTACCATATTCTCGAAAAGTTTTATCCGGATTGGGAAACTCCATCGCAGGAAACTCTTGCGTATGTTGCGGAGAATCTCGATACCTTGCGCGAAAATGTCGAGAAAATCATTTCCCACCCGTATAGCGAGCGTTTTTACCAGCTCGCGGAGAAATACGATACTCCTTATCTTATTTTGCACGATATACTAAGTGACGACACCGACCGTTTCGAACAATTCGTGAACGATCCTCCAAGTTTGGAAGGCGCAATTCGGCACGCGTATGATAAGCGCCATGCGAGATTGCGGAGGCGTATTGGCCGGGCGGCTTTTTACAGTATCCTATCAATATTTATCACGAAAATACTGATTGCGCTCGCGATTGAAGTCCCGGTGGATCGATATTTGCAGTCGGAACTTAACTATGTCGCAATCGGCTTGAGTGTTGTGGTTCCTGCTATCGTGCTGTTTGGTTTGGTTGCCACCGTGCGGACAAGCACGCAGCGCAACTTCGAGCGCGTGATGATGGAGGTTGTAAAGATTATTCAGGTGCGCGGAAGTCAAGAACCGCATAATATTTTCCCGCCGCGCAAACGAGCCGGACTTGGGGCGAGCACAGTTTATGTCTTTTATCTTTTAAGTTTTATCATTTCTTTCGGCGCGCTCATATGGGTTTTGCAAAAACTTGAATTTTCGCCTTTCTCCATGGTTATCTTTTTGATGTTTATGTCGCTCGTGCTTTTCGCAGGGACGAAAATTCGCCAGCAGGCGCGCGAACTGATGGTGGAAACCACTAAAGAGGGATTTTTGTACAACGTATTTGATATTTTCTCTTTGCCGATGATTCAGGTTGGACGATGGCTTTCCGGGCAGATAGGCCGGTACAATGTGCTTGTCCTTGTGCTCAATTTTCTTATTGAAGCGCCTTTCCAGATATTCGTAGAATTCTTGGAGCAATGGCGAAGTTTCTTGCGCGAGAAAAAAGACGAAATCCATTAACTCTACGAATTACGAATCTGTACGAATATACGAATTCGTAAATTCGTGATTATTCGTTATTCGTAGGATACTCAACGATGGCAAAATCTTCGTCTTTGATAGCTATAATGGGCCCAACTGCCTCGGGGAAAAGTGAATTGGGCGTAGCGCTCGCAAAACGCTTTCATGGCGAGGTGGTTTCCGCGGATTCGCGGCAGGTCTATCGCGGTCTCGACATCGGCTCCGGCAAAATTACGCAGAAAGAAATGATGGGTATTCCCCATCATCTTTTAGATGTAGTTTCGCCGAAACGCACGTTTACCGTAGTTCAGTATCAGCGTCGTGCTATTAAGGCGATAGCAGCAATACGCCGACGGCATAAACTTCCCTTTTTGGTTGGCGGAAGCCCTTTTTATATTTATTCAGTTGTTGACGGGATAGCAATTCCAGAAGTAAAACCAAATCAGAAACTGCGCAGAGAGCTGGAACAGTTGAGCGTTGAGAAACTTCTCGCAAAGCTCAAAGCGCTCGATCCTGCGCGCGCCAACACCATTGAGCAGAAAAACAAACGACGCCTTGTGCGAGCTTTGGAGATTGTGATAACGACGGGAAAGCCGATTCCTCCGCTACGAAAAAATGCTTCGCCACTCGATGTTTTGATGCTTGGCATTCGGCGTTCGCCAGAAGAACTCAAAAAGCGAATCCAGCAGCGTTTGAACAAACGCTTCAAACAAGGAATGGTAAAAGAGGTAGAACGACTCCATAAGCAAGGCGTATCATGGCGTAGGCTCGAGGAATTCGGCTTGGAATATCGATATGTGGCGCAATTTCTTCAGGGAAGAATCACAAAGCAAGAAATGATTGCGCGCATTCAAAAAGAAAGTGAAGCGTTTGTCCGCCGCCAAATGGTTTGGTTTAAAAAAGATCCCCGCATCCATTGGATTTCCACATATGCGGAAGCTAAACGGCTCGTTGAGCTTAACCTTCAATAATTTTGAGAATGCTTGTGCGGACAGTTTCGGGATTGGCCGTACCTCTGGTTTTTGCCATCATTTCTCCGACAAGGAATTGGAAAGCGTTTGCCTTGCCGTTTTTGTAGTCTTGCACAGCTTTGGGATTTTTTTCGATGATTTCCTTGGCAATACGCTCAATTTCTTCCTGGTTTGAGACTTGAGTTAGGCCTTCAGATTCCAAAAGCTGGGATGGATCGCCGCCTGTTTCAAACATTTTTTTAAGCAGAGATTTTGCGGCCGGGGAAGAGATTTTGTTTGTCGCAATCATGTTGATCAATTCCGCGAAGTTTTCTGCGGTGATCTTGAAGTTTTTATCTTCCACCGAATTGCCCGCAAGGAGGCCCTGCAAATCCGAAACAATATAATTGCCCGCAAGTTTCACGCGTTTCGCGAGTTCTTCTTCGGATAGCCGGGAGCCAAGTTCGCTTACCACTTGTTCAAAATATTCACCCAATCCCCTATCTTTTACGAGCAAGGCAGCTTCTTTTTCGCCAAGATTATATTCACGCTGCATGCGCGAGTTTTTGGCCTGCGGAAGTTCCGGGATTTCAAGGCGCCGCATTTCGATGAACGCGGGCGTAAAGGTGAGTGGCGGAATATCGGGTTCAGGAAAATAGCGGTAATCGTGCGCCGATTCTTTCTCGCGCTGCGTAAAGGTTTCCTTTTTTGCTTCATTCCACCCGCGCGTTTCCTGATTTACTTCTTCACCCGCGCCCAATACTTGCGTTTGCCGCTGTATTTCAAAGTCAATGGCGTTCTGAACAGAGCGAAACGAATTTAAGTTTTTGACTTCAACTTTCGTGCCCAGGGTTTCGGTGCCTTCAGGCCGGATGGAAATATTCGCTTCCACGCGCATTTGGCCTTTTTCCATATCCGCGTCAGAAACGCCAAGATACCGCAATAGCCTTTGCAGCTCTTGGGCAAATGCGACAGATTCTTGACCGCTATGCAAGTCGGGTTCGGTAACAAGTTCCATAAGCGGCACGCCGGCTCGGTTAAAATCTACTAATGAATAATCGGTTCCTTCGGGCCGTTCGAGGAGATGCTGAGAACGTCCCGTATCTTCCTCCAAATGGATTCTGGTAATTTGAATATCACGCTCCCCTGTCTGCGCAGACAGGCCTATTCGCAATTTACCCTTTTGGCAAAGAGGCAAATCGTACTGACTTATTTGATAACCCTTGGGAAGGTCGGGGTAAAAATAATTTTTCCGGTCGAATTTCGAATACGGAGCTATCTCGCATTGTAAGGCCAGACCGGTTTTCACCACCATATGAATTGCTTGTTCATTCGGTACGGGCAAAGTGCCCGGATGCCCCATGCAAATTGGACAAATGTTCACGTTCGGCTGCTTTTCATTGGGATCATTCTTGCACGAACAAAACATCTTGCTGCTGGTTTTCAATTCAGCATGTATTTCTAATCCGATTGTAGGAATATATTTCATGACGCCCTGATATTACCGTAAATTAAGTTGTGAAACAAGTGCCTCGCGAATGTCTTTGGCAGCAGTTTCAATGGGCTGATCTCCCTGTATTGTAATAATATTATGAAATCTATTTGGCAAAGATTCATATATACTCCATACTTTTTTCAGGCGTTCTATGCGCTCGAAAAGCGTTTGGAGCTCTCCTCGTTTTTGGATCCTTTCGATGCACACCGCAGGAGGAGTGTTGAGTAAGAACGTAATGTCCGGCAGTAAAAATTCGTTATTTCGCTGAATAATCCATTCTAAGTCTACTCCGGCTGCTGCGCCATAGGCCATGGAAGAAAAAAAATAACGGTCGGTTATAACCCATATTCCCTTTTCGAGCGCAGGGAGTATTACAGAATTCACATGCGCTTTTCTGTCTTGCGCGAATAACTCTTGAAACTCTTGGGGGGTTCTAGTTTCTTGTTTGTCCAAAACCTTTCGGATTATTTTCCCGGCTTCAGAATCAAAAGTTGGCTCCTTTGTCAAAAGTGCTGTTTCCCCTTGTGATTCTAAGAAGCGTTTTAAGAGATTCGCTTGGGTTGATTGCCCTGATCCATCTAAGCCTTCAAATGCGATAAATTTTGCTTTCGTTTGAGACTGCGCCATACTACCTACTTTAGTACGCTGTATTCCAAGAGTATTGTAGTTTCAGAAAGATTTTTTGTTGACTCGAGTTTGAGATTAACCTGAAGTTCTTTGTTGAACAAATGAATCCCTGATCCAAAAAGTATTGGCTCCAACGTAAGATACAGTTTGTCCACAACGCCGGCTTCCATAAACATGGTATAAATCGTAGCGCCCCCGCAAATTGCTACCTCCTGAAACCCTTCTTCTGAAAGTTTTAAGATAAGAGTTTTTGGGTCGTCTTGAGTAACTTGGACTCCCTCAAGGATCGTTCCAGAGGGCCCGCCTGCCGGCGAGGCAGGCGCATAAACGATGTTTTGGCGCCCGGAAAGGGGCTTTCCAATGGTTTTATACGTATTCAGCCCCATTACCACGACTCTCGCTTCTTTTGTGCGCTGGGTGAAGAATTGCTTGTCTTCCTTGCTCGTCCAGCTCATAGGGGTATGCGCGGGGCCTCGCGCGATAAACCCATCTGCCGTAAGCGCCGCGATAAGAAATACTGTCATAGGTTTATACTGCCATCTCCGCCTTTAAGGCAGGATGGTGCTGGTAATTCCGCAGTTGGATATCGTCCATACCAAACTCGTCAATATCTTTTACTTGGGGATTGAGCGAAAGTGTTGGCAAAGGATATGGAGTTCTTTTGAGTTGTTCTTTTACCTGGTCAAAATGGTTGTGATAAATATGGGTATCACCAAGAATGTGAATAAACTCGCCGGGCTTTAAATTGGTGACCTGGGCTATCATGTGGAGTAAGAGCGCGTAGGATGCGATATTGAATGGAACACCCAAAAACATATCGCAGCTTCGCTGATACATTTGCAAGGAAAGTTGACCCTCGCTCACAAAAAATTGGAAAAATACATGGCAAGGAGGAAGCGCCATTTGGTCGAGTTCACCGGGATTCCACGCGCTTACAAGGAGGCGTCGGTCGTTGGGATTGATTTTGATTTTCTCAATCACCTCTTTTATTTGGTCAATTGTTTTTCCGCCCGGCGCGTTCCATGATCTCCACTGGACGCCGTACACACGGCCGAGATCGCCTTCAAAACGGGCTTTTGGTTTCCAGTAATCGGCTTGCGCGTTCGCATCCCAAATATGACAACCGAGTTTTTGAAGATCTTTTACGTCGGAGCTTCCACTCAAAAACCACAACAGTTCTGCTTTTACCGCGTTGAACGCGAGTTTTTTCGTGGTAATCGCCGGAAAACCATCCGCCATATTGAAACGCATCTGGCGTCCGAACACGGTACGCTGATCAATACCGGTTCGGTTCGGCTTGTCCACCCCGCTTTCCAGAACATCTTGAAGTAAATCGAGATAAATTTTCATCGAATGCTATGAATAATATCTAGTGAGGACGCGCATAATATCGACCGGCGGTATTTTCCGAAGACGTACCGGTGTAGTTTGAGCGAATTCTTTGGCATAGGTATAGCGCGGTTTAGTGCCCGGGTACTCCTCTTCATATACAACCTCCGCGATTTTTGCGGTTACGATTTCTTTCATGCAGTCCACGCAGGGAAGAAATGTTGTATAGAGCGTTGCTCCTTCCAGATTTCGGGAATCCTGCAGTACCGCATTTTGTTCCGCGTGCAGCACGCGGCGGCACGAGCTTCCTTCTCCCTCAAAACTAAGGCAACCGACTTCGGTGCAATGGGGCATGCCCGGCGGAGCGCCGTTGAATCCTGTTGTGAGGATGCGTTTGTTCTTTACAATAACCGCTCCGACTCTGCGCTTTGGACATGTGGCCATGACCGCCACAAGCTTGGTAAGCATCATAAAGTATTCATCCCAAGTCGGCCGCGGAATATGCTCTTGAATGTTGTTTTCCATAAATATATGTATTACACGGTTCCTGAACTTCCAAAGCCCGCGGTCCCCCGTTCGGTATCGTCTGCGACTATGCCTTCTTCGATTTCCGGGCTGGCCACAGGGGTTATAATAAGCTGCGCGATTTTTGATCCTTTTTCAACATGATAAGGTTCTTTTCCCAGGTTGGTAAGCACAATCATAAGTTCACCCCGATAGTTGGAATCAATCACACCGGCCATGGTTTTTAGATGATGCTTGAGCGCGAGGCCGGATTTATCCCACACAAAGCCCGCGTATCCTTCGGGGATTGCCAACTTGAGCCCGGTTTTCACGGCAATTTTTTCACCGGCTGGGATATCAACCTCTTCAACGGAGAACACGTCCATCCCCGCGTTTCCTTTATAGGGTGAAATTGGTATTTTTGCATCCAAGTTTAGCCGTTGGATCCGAAGTTTCATACGTTGCCATTATACAAAAAGCGGGAGTGAGAAGCAAATTTAGACAAAATAAAACCCCCCGCCTTGCGGCGGGGGGAAGTCTTCTACACTACTTTTATGCCTAGACTTTTGGCTGTCCCTTCGACAATCTTCATTGCGCTTTCTACGTCTTTCGTGTTCAGATCGCTCATCTTTTTCTCCGCTACTTCTTTGAGCTGGGCTTTGGTTATTGTACCCACAGTTTGTTTGTTAGGAGTGCCAGAACCTTTCTCCACTCCTATAGCTTTTTTGATAAGCGCGGATGCCGGCGGCTGATGAAGTTTGAACGTAAAAGTCCGGTCTTCATACACAATAATGTCACAAGGAAGTTTGAATCCCTGTTTGTCTTTGGTTGCTTCGTTGAACTGTCTCGTGAACTCTCCGATGTTCACACCGTGCTGCGCCAAAGCTGGGCCCACCGGAGGGGCAGGAGTTGCTTGGCCTGCCGGGATATGAAGTTTTACGACTGCTTTGATTTTCTTTGCCATACGATCCTACGAATTACGAATTTATACGAATATACGAATTTTCTACAGCTTCTGAATTTGCAGTGAATCTAACTCGACGGGTGTATCTCTGCCAAACATATTCACCAAAACCTTTATTTTGCCGCGTTCCTTGTCCGTTTCCGCAACTCTTCCATCGAAATCCTTGAACGGGCCATCGATGATTTTCACGTTGTCGCCCGGCGCTACCCCGATTTCATACTCCGGAGACTCCACGCCCATGCGTTTTTGCAGGTATTGAATTTCTTCTTGGGAAACCGGAATAGGAACGGTGCCAGAGCCTACAAATCCCGTTACATTCGGAGTATTCCGCACCACATACCAGGAGTCATCGGTCACTACCATTTCTACGAGTACGTATCCTGGATAGATTTTTTCCTCCACGATTTTGCGCTTGCTATTTTTGATTTTAATCTTCTTTTCTTTCGGCACCATTACGTTGAAAATTTTGTCGCTCATGTCCAAAGACTCAATTCTCTGTTTGAGGTTTCGCGCGACGGCGTCTTCGTATCCGGAATAGGTGTGAATTACGTACCAGTTTCGCTCTCCTACGGTCTGTTGTTTAGGCATGATTACAAGAGAAATCTATCTAATACGGATTGAAAGATATAGTCAGATACACTTAAAAACACGGCGATCGCGACGGCAAACCCGATAACGATAAGGGTGTCTTTGATTGTTTTTTCCCGTGTGGGCCAGTTTACCCGCATCCCTTCGGTTTTTACTTCGCGTAAAAAATTTAGGGCTCCGGGCAATTGCTTTAACGGATTCACAATTTTCATGATAAATGGTTTTTAAAAAGGCCTTGGGAGGCCTCTTTTATCAGTGCCTCCAAGATACCAAATTACAGTTTAAATGTCAAGGTTTCAGATATCCAAATTTTGCACACTTTTAGCGTGGGTTTGAATGAACTTTTTGCGCGGAAGGACTTCGTCTCCCATTAAGATGTCGAAGATGCGATCTGCTTCTTTCGCGTTCTCAATGGTCACTTGCAGAAGAATTCGGTTCGCGGGATCCATAGTTGTAATCCAAAGTTGGTCGGGATTCATTTCTCCAAGGCCCTTATACCGTTGGATATTTACTCCGCTCACTTTTTCCACTTCAACCGACTCCGCCTTTTTCGCGATTACCGCCTTTGCGCTCTTTAGCTTTTTAATCTCCGCTACAATGCGGTCTTTTTCTTCTTCGGCATAGGCGTATCGTATATCGCTCTTGCCTACTTGAATGCTGTAAAGTGGGGGTTGGGCAATATATAGGTAGCCGCGTTCGATTATGGGTTTGAAATATCGGTAAAACAGCGTAAGAAGCAAAGCGCGGATGTGAGAACCATCCACATCGGCATCAGTCATAATTACGATGCGGTGGTAACGCACCTTTTCGATATCGAAATCTTCCGCGATGGCAGCTCCCAACGCAATGACGAGCGCCCGGATTTCTTTGGACTCCAAAATTTTGTCGAGGCGGGCTCGTTCGACATTAAGGATTTTTCCGCGGAGAGGCAAGATGGCTTGGAAGCGGCGATCGCGCGCCTGCTTGGCAGATCCGCCGGCAGACTCCCCTTCCACCAAATACAGTTCCGATTCTGCGGGATCGCGCGAGGAGCAATCGGCAAGCTTTCCCGGCAACGTAAGTCCTTCGAGGATTCCTTTTCGTAATACGGTTTGACGGGCAGCTTTGGCCGCTTTTCTCGCTTTTGCCGCGAGCAGCGATTTTTCGGCGATGGCTCGGGCATCCTGCGGATTGCGCTCGAAGAAATCAGCAAGGCCTTCTGCTACCACGGCTTCCACCGCCGATTTTGCTTCCGGATTTCCGAGTTTCGCCTTGGTTTGGCCTTCAAACTGCGGATCTTTGATTTTTACTGAAACGACTGCAGTCATACCTTCGCGTACGTCATCTCCGGTAAGCGCTTCCTCCCCCTTCAAAAGATTATTCTTTTTCGCGCAATCATTGAGCATGCGGGTTAAAGCGGAGCGAAAGCCCGTGATATGCGTGCCGCCTTCCGGGTTGTGGATATTGTTCGCGAATCCTTCTTCGTAAATTTCAAATTCCTCGGTATAGCGCATGGCAACTTCCACGAGAATTCCGTCTTTCTCCCCTGTCGCGTAAAATATATTCTCGTGTTTGGGCACAGCGCCATTCGTGAGGTATTTTACATACGAAGCCAAGCCGCCTTCGAAATAAAATGTGTAAGTTTCAAACCCGCTTGCCGCGCCTTTTGTGGATTCACGCGCGTCAACAAACGTGAGTTTTACTCCTGACGTCAAATACGCCTGCTGGCGCAAGTGCTGAAGAATTCGCTTTTCGTCGAACTTAATTTCTTTGAATATTTCAGGATCGGGTTCAAATATAATTGTGGTGCCGGTTTGACGGCTCGCGCCAACCTTTTTCACCTGGTACTTTGGTTTTCCGCGGCTGTATTCCTGCTGGTATTTCGCGCCGTCGCGGGATACATCCGCCTTCAAATATATAGAAAGCGCGTTTACGACCGATACGCCTACTCCATGCAAGCCGCCAGAAACCTTATACGCGCCCGAACCAAACTTCCCTCCCGCGTGCAATACGGTGAGTACGGTTTCGAGGGTGGATTTTTTGGTTTGAGGATGCTTCTCTATGGGAATTCCGCGGCCGTCATCTGTAACTTGCACGCGGTTACCGGGCAAAAGCGTAATTTCAATATTTTTCGCGAAACCGGCCATTGCCTCGTCCAAACTGTTATCGAGTACTTCCCAAACTAAATGATGAAGTCCATCTGGCCCGGTGGAACCAATGTACATTCCCGGCCTTTTGCGTACCGGCTCTAGCCCTTCAAGAACCTGTATATCCTTGGCTCCGTAGTCGCTTGAGTTTGTTTGTGTGTTTTTTTGCATACTTACTTTCTTACTTCCCATTCGGGATTTTCTTCGACTGCTTTGATAATTTGATTGTGCAGGGTATCAACTTCTTTGCTGGTAAGCGTTCGTTCCGCAGATTCATATATGATGTGGAAGGCGAGATTTTTCTTTCCTTGCGCGAGATGTTCGCCTTCGTACATATCAAATAAATCAATATCGCGTACCAACGCGCCTCCCGCGCCGGTCATTGCGTTCATTACCTCAGCAACTTTTGTTTGGGAAGGCACCAAAATGGCAATATCGCGCGTGGAAGCAGGAAATCGCGATGGCGCCCGATATGATATTTCTTCTGAAGCTAGCAGAATAAGTTTTTCCAAATTCAGATGTAGAGCGCCAACCGGCTTTGAAATTTTCAAAGCGGTGTTTACGCGGCTTGAAATTTCTCCCAGAAAACCGATTTCTTCGCCGTCCACCTTGATTTCTGCGGATTTCCCTTTATGCCACATCTCGGCTCGGCTCTCTTCGCTTGTCGCCTGGTATTCGTCGTACCATGCTGACGAAATGCCAAGGCTGTTTAAGATAAAATCGCACACGCCTTTTATCTCATAGAAACTCCCATTGTATATAAGCGCGCCGAGCATATTGAATTCGGCGAATTTTCCTTTGTGTTGGCGAAATGTATTCCCGGTTTCAAAAATGCGTATGGTTTCGGCCTGCCTCGACTCGGCAAGGCGGGCCTGCTTCTGGTTGTCGCGCACGTTTTTCACCAGATTTTCCAGCAAAGAATCGCGCAGATGAGAAAATTCAGAGCTCAAAGGATTTTCAACTTCAACAAGCTTTGCTTTATCTGCCGCGGAATACGCGAATGTCGAAAAATCCTTATCCCCTATGAAAGAATGATTATAGACCTCCGTGAAGCCAAGCCCCTTAAAGGCATTGCGGATTTTCGACAGCCAGAGTAGCTCGGTGTTTTTCGATGGCGGGGCTATCGGGGCTATGGGGAACGCAGCTGGGATGGTTTCGTATCCGACAATTCTGCCGATCTCCTCCACCAAATCTTCTTGCATTGTAAGGTCCAAGCGCCGCGTGGGGCAAGTTACTTGCAGACGATTCTTAGCGAGCGCGACTTGGCAATCCAGGCTTTCTAAAATTCGTTTTGCCTCTTTTTGCGAAAGCGGTATTCCGAGGATCGATGAGACAAACTGCATATCGAGCGTAATGCGTTTGATCCGCCAGCTGGCGGATTTTGGGTAGAGATCGACAACTTGCGCTATTTTTCCTCCTATGCCAAGTTCTGCGCAAAGCGCGTAGGCGCGTTCCAGCGCTTCCATGGCAAGATTGGGATCAATTTGGTGAGCGTACATATCTGCTGCCTGTGTCGTGTATTTGAGCTGTGATTTTGTTCGGTAAATAGCGACTGCATTGAAGTTTGCCGCTTGCAATACGATATTCTGCGTATTCAAAGAAATTGCGCTTACCTTTCCTCCTTTGATTCCCGCGAGGTCAATGAGACGTTTGGCATCTTCGATAACCAGCGCGCCCTCGGGAAGCGAAAATACTTGGTTATCCAGCGTTTCCAGTTTCTCGCCTTCTTTGGCTTCACGCACATTCATAGTGCGCCCTTCAATTTGCTCATAATCGAACGCGTGCAAGGGCTGGCCGGTTTCCAGCATTATAAAATTCGTAAGATCAACTACGTTATTAATGGAGTTTACTCCCACGGCTTCTAAGTAATCAACCACCCATTTGGGTGATTTTTTAATGCTAACGCCTTCGATAACCAATGCTGAATAGCGTGGCACAAGTTCTCCGGACCCGCCTTGCTGCGAGGCAGGCCCGCCTTGACTCGTCGTCTTCGGCGAGGCAGGCTGAATTTTCACTTTCAAAGGCGTAAGCCTGCCTTTTTGAACTTTTATTTGTTTTGTTTTTGGAAGCTGCAGTTTTAACTTGCAGATTGCCGCAATCTCGCGCGCCATGCCTGTGTGAGATAAACAATCGTGCGCTCGATTCGGCAGCACTGCAATGTCGAAAATTGTATCCCTTCCCTTTTTCTGCATTCCCTCTACCTCAAACGCGTGCATATTCAAAAGTTCAGCCAGTTTGACGGGCGCGGGCAGTTTGCCTTTTATGTATTCTTGAAGCCAATTATAAGAGAAAAGCATATTAGAATTGCTGGAGGAATCGTAAATCTCCTGAATATAATAACCGTATGTCCGGTATCTGGTATTTCATCATTGCCAATCTATCCAATCCCATTCCGAACGCGAAACCGCGCCATTCTGCTGGAATATAACCAACTGCCCGAAATACGTTGGGGTGCACGATGCCGGCCCCCATCATTTCCAGCCAAGCACCCTTGTTCCAGCGCATATCAACTTCAAACGAAGGTTCGGTAAATGGAAAATAGCTCGGGCGCAGGCGAATGGCTACCGGCTTGCCAAAAAACTGGCGGTAAAATTCCTCAATAATCGCTTTGAAGTTCGCAACCGAAACTTCTTTCCCTACCATTAGTCCTTCGAGCTGGTAAAAGTTGAATTCGTGGCTTGCGTCCGTTGCCTCATATCGGAAGATGCGGCCCGGCGCGATAATTCTCAATGGCGGATTATGCTTCTCCATGTATCGAATTTGCACAGGACTCGTGTGTGTCCGCAGAAGATGCCCCGCATTTTTTGGTTTGAGCCAAAACGTGTCCCACATATCGCGGGCTGGGTGATTGGCCGGAATGTTGAGCGCGTCAAAATTGTACCATTCGGTTTCAATTTCCGGACCTTGGGCTACGGTAAATCCCATCGTTTGAAAAATCTCTTCCGCTTTCGTCTGCGCGAGCGTGAGCGGGTGCGTGTGCCCTTTGGGAAGCCGCTTACCTGGGGCAGTAACATCGACATGCTCGCGGATGGCGAGTTTTTCTTGGATTACGATTTCTTCGCGTTGAATTTCCTTTTTTCTTTCAGCAAAGCGTTTTTCAAGTAAATTCCGCAAGTCGTTTGCCTCTTTTCCCTGGACCTTACGTTCCGCTTCGTTCAAATTCGCGAGAGAACGCAAAATAAGGGTTAACTCCCCTTTTTTGCCCAAGTACGCTTTATACGAGGTCTCGAGCTCCGCGAGATTTTGAGCTCTTTCGATAGCTTCCAAAGCACTGTTTTTAAGCGCAAAAATGACCATATTCAAGTATTCCACAATTGTTTTATTATACCTGAAAATAAAGCAAAAAACAATCCCCTGTTTGCTTTTGTTTAAATGATTCTTCGCTCCAGCGCGCGAGCAATATATTTTGCTAATACGTCGAATTCTATGTTAACGAGGTCGCCTTCTTGTTTTTCTCCGAGGGTTGTGCGCGAAAGCGTGTAGTCAACGAGTGATACGGTAAAGAAGGCATCGCTCGCTTCCACAATCGTAAGACTTATGCCATCGACCGCGATGGATCCTTTCTCCGCAATCAGCGCACCAAAGCTTTTTGGACACGAAAAATGGTATATTTTTGAGGCTTGGGCGCGTTCAATCTTGGTGATTGTTCCGATGGTATCAACATGACCCAGCACAAGATGACCGCCGAGCGGATCCTGAAGCGTGAGTGAATATTCAAGGTTTACGCGAGTAGGTACGCTTTTCCCAAATGTAGTTTTGTTGAGGGTTTCCGGCATTAGTTCTGTGGTGTAAAAATCTACGCCAACCTCTTTTACGGTCAAGCATACTCCGTTCGTCGCGATCGAATCTCCTTGCTGCACGCGCCAGTCCTTTGGAGTTTCGATAGCAAGAAATAGCGATCCTCCAATCGTTTGCTGCTTTTTGATCGTCGTGATGTTTTTTATGATGCCTGTAAACATGCAATAGTTGAAAAAAATGATCGAGCTTCTTGTTCATCCTGCCGCATTTGGGCGACAAGTTCTTCTTCGGTGGCAAAATGTATGTTCCCGCGCATTTTTTCCAAAAGCGTTACCGTAAGCGTTTCTCCATAGAGCTGTCCTTGAAAATCAAGAATATGCACCTCCAGTCGTTTTTCATGCTCTCCGAACGTGCGCGCGGCCCCAAAAAACGCGAGCGAGGGAAAGGTATCGTTTCCCCGACGGGTAAGAGCGGTATATACGCCTTCTGCCAAAGTATTATCGGGTATGCGGCAGGAAAGATTTGCGGTTGGAAAACCGAGCGCGTTTCCTCTTCCGCGCCCCGGCTGCACGGTCCCTGAATAGGTAAAATCTGTTTTCATTTTGCCATAATACCATAAATAGAAAAGCGCAGGATGACCCTGCGCCGTTTGTGGCTATGGCGAACGCGGCTGGGAAGTGCGGAGAAGCAAGTTCTCCAGTGCCTCCGTTTTATCCGGTGTGTTTGGAGGAAGTGTTGTGGGCTTGCCGAATATGATCGTTGTATGCCAACCCTTTAAATCGACCCATACGGGTAGTACGGGGATGCGGATCTTTCCGTTGCCGCATAAGGCGCCTACGCCTGGCTGGAAGCGCCGGATGACGCACTGCGAGAGATCCACTCCTGCTTCCGGTCGTCCGCATGTGTACAGCTGCCCCTCGGGAGTTAAATATTTAAAGTTTTTCCCCTTGAAGGTTCTGCCGCCTTCTGCCGCGAGAACGAGCACTCTGCCCGCAAAAAGCGCGCGGCGCATTTGCAAGAGAGCAGCCATCATCCCATTGCCGTTTCCGCGAGGCACGGGAATGGCGAGCGACCGCAAAGGCGCGCACCACCAAGGGTCATAGAAGTTGTGTTTATCAGGGGTGACCACCGGGACTTTCTTCCAGTTCCGGAGCGCCCACGGGACGAATAGAAGTGGAATGAGCACCGTCTCTCTCATGGAGGGATGCCGGTGAATCACCAAGAATCCTTCGTTTTGGGCGAGAAGCGCCCGGAGATTTCGGATGCCCTCGACCCGAACTAGTCCCAAAACTTGGAGTAGCAGGACGGCGAGGCGCCCGAAGAGCCCCACCGTCCACACGAATGTCATGATCTGGAGCTTTTTCGGGTTTTTCGTGCCCATTGCTCTCTCGCTTTCTTTCCAGTATTCGATTTTCAGCGGGAACTATCCGTTTCATACCACGCGAAACAGCCTCTGTCCACACACGGCGTACGCTTGAATGAGTGAACTATACATGTTTGTATAGAGTAATGGATAAACTTATCCAACATCTCACAAGTCTTGGAGTGCTCAAGGAGCCGAATATTATTGCGGCATTTGGCGCAATTGATAGAAAAGATTTTGTGTTGCCGGATTATCGCGAAGCAGCGTACGAAGACTATCCTCTTCCCATTGGCTCGGGGCAGACTATATCACAGCCATACACCGTGGCATTTATGCTTGAATTGCTCCAGCCAAAATCCGGAGAAAAGATTCTGGATGTGGGATCAGGATCCGGCTGGACCACTGCTCTTTTGGCCCACATTGCGGGTTCAAAAGGACATGTGTATGGGACAGAAATTATCCCGGAGCTTGTGACGTTCGGGCAACGGAATTTGGCAAAGTATCGACTTCCGCAAGCGCAAATAGTTCAGGCAGCTAAAAAACTCGGCATGACGCAAGAGGCGCCATTCGACAGGATTTTAGCTTCAGCCACCGCGAGTTCGCTTCCAAAAGAATTGGTGCAGCAGCTGAAAGTTGGGGGAATTTTAGTAATTCCTGTAAGAGAAGATATACTTCGGGTGCGCAAAATTTCAGAAACCAAAACGGATATTCAAAAATTCCCCGGTTTCATGTTTGTCCCACTTATCGAATAATTTTACGGTTGGAAAAGCTATTTTTCTTCTACGATTATCTCGGTAACGACTATTGGTTCTACCGGAACATCACGAGCATCAGTCGGAACTTGTGCGATCGCGTCTACGGCATCCATCCCGGCAATTACCTTGCCAAATACGGGATGTCGGCTTGTGAACGGCTCTTTGTTAAAATCAAGGCCGATATTATCTACAAGGTTGATGAAAAATTGGCTTCCGCCGGAATTCGGAGCTCCCGTGTTTGCCATGGAAATTGTTCCCCGCACATTCGACAAACCTTCCACGAATTCATCTTGAATAGTATATCCAGATCCGCCCGTGCCATAGACGCTCGAATCATCACCTTTTGAATTCGGATCCCCGCCTTGAATCATAAATTGCGCAATAATCCGGTGGAACTTTGTGCCGTTGTAAAATCCTTCTTTTGCTAATTTCACGAAATTCCCCGCGGTAATCGGCGTTTTATCCATAAAAAGCTCCAGCGTGATATCTCCCTTGTTTGTTTTTACAGTAACCATAGGATTTTCAGTTTGTGAATTAGGCGTCTCTCCTCTTCCAAACATCATAAATGCTATCACGCCTCCAACAGCAATCACTCCCGCGACTATAAGAATATTTTTCATATGTATTTATTTTTTCATTATGACCTTGTATATTTCATTCTATCAAAAAATCGTAAAAAAAGCAGGGCCATAGCTTCCGCTACAGCCCCTTTTGCGCAGAGGATCCGCACCCCCTCTCTAGGGCGCCAAAGACGTCCATTGGTCGTTGAGTCCGAGCCCCGGCGCGCTCACTTTGCCCAGGAGCCCGGTCGCGCCGCCAACAGGGTCATTGTAGACCTGCTCGATGACGGAATACTGGCCCCATAGCGGGCTTCCGGGACCCGTCCACACGATCTTGGCGAAGTACGTGTAGTGCGCATCCTGTGTGCCATCGCCGTCAGAGTCGTAATCGCCCTCGTTCTGGTTTGTAAGCCAGCCGAGACTGGTGCCGCCCACGACACCGTCAACGAGGCCACGGTCGAGCTTTCCGTCACCGTTGCAGTCGACGTTCGCGAGCCAGGAGTCTGACCACTTCATGATCAGACCATCGTCCACGTAGTCTCCCGTGGATCCCCAGTACGTCCCGTCGATGTTCCGATCCGACGAATCGTACGTACCCACAAACAGGTGGGCCTGGTAGTTGTACCCGAACTTGTCATAGCCCGTGGCGAGCGAGCTGCCGGCGCTGTCCGTGACGGTCCCACCCTGGATCGTGTAGCAGCCATCACGGTCTGCCGGGGGAATCGCCGCAATAGCCGGGGTGACCGCGAGCGCCATGAGTGCCGCCAGAACCGCAAGAACCGCCAGGAACCCGAGACCGTTACGGAAAGGGTGTCGCATGGGATACCTCCTCAAATTTTGTACCGCGTTTAAGCATAGGTTATTTCTTCTGTATAGTCAACGTGCATCTAACACAAAACGGGTGTCTAAAAAAAGGGGGCAGAATTGACTCGAGAAACTCGAATCTCATCTGCCCTTTGGATCAAAGAGCTAAAGAGCTCGCTCTGTTTCCTAGCTAGCGTCTAACGCTGACCAGGAAAAGTAAATCTTCTGGCTGGTTCTGCCTATTTGGGTTCTGGTGGCACCAAACAGGATACGACCGCCGACTTGTTGCCGGAGGCGTCAACGGCGTATACCTGGGCATCGCCCTGTCCGTTGATCTTCCAGTTGATGACGCCACTCCCGGGCTTCTGGGAAGGAACCGCGCCATTGGCCTCGGCGTACTTAATCTTAGTGCCGCTTACAAACGGCCCGAAGACGGTACCCGTGCCGTCGTCTACCAGGTAGATATCGGGCGACGAGTCAACCGCGTCGGAGGCATTCAAGACGTAGAACCCGTCCTGGTTCTGGCCCTGAGCGCCCTTACCGGGAGCCGTGGGCACATTTTCCCCGGCAGGATTCGTGGTTGGGGTACAAGACGCCGCCGGTGGCGTCACGTCAGTTACCGTTATCTTCTTGTGCTCCTTGATGGTCTCACCTGAAGCGTCCACCATCGGCGTGCCGTTGATCAGAGCCCAGTCGTCGCACTCGTAGACGCCGGGCACTGCGCCAGGAGCCACCGAGATGGTCTCCAGGAAGCTAACCGCCGAACCGGACGGTACCGGCCCGACGCTAACAGGCGCGAACGTGGTACTGATCGGGGCAGCACAATCGCTAGCCATAGACACCGTCACGGGAAGGCTTGAGAGCCCCGCCAGAATCGCGGCGGAAATGGCCGCTGGCGCGACACCAACGAAGCTGGTGCCACCCGTGGCGCCTGTAATGGCCAATCCCTGCCCGCCTGCTGGAGCCGGTTCAGGACCACACGCTGCCGCGTAGTCGCCGCCTGCGAAGACCCCATCCAATCCGGGACCGCCGACAGTGCTGATGGCGTTAACTATGATCCCCGCAGTCGTGAGCTCGGGGAGCAAACTTGCTAGGGTCACGGCGTGCGGGTCGCCAGAAATGGCGGCGCACACAGGGTCATGCCCGTTGATGTCTCCGAACCAGACAACGACCTTAGTCGCGCTGGGCCGGAAAGCAGCAGCGCCGTGAGCGGCAAGCTGGTGTAAGGCATACAGTTGGCCTTCAGGACCATCAAACCCGCCAGCGGCGGCCCAACCTCCGATGGCGGCCAAAGCGGCGGCGCCATTGTCGTCCACGCCCGGGATGGGCGCGGCATTGTTGAAGGCGTACGGGTCAAGCTGCGTGGGCGACTGAAAGTCCTTGTAGTCACCGGCGCCGTAGCGGGCGTCGGGAGTCGCAGCATCAATAGTAGCAAGCACCGCACCGGCGCCACCCTGGACTGCTGCGATGGCTCTCCCCATGCTCCCCGTGGTATCAGAGAGGAAATAGATGTCCACCTTCGGTGGGATTGTCGACGTTTGGACGGTCTTCTCAATGACCGTCTCGCCGCCCTGCGGAATATCCACCACCACCGAGGACGGCGAAATGCTGGGCGGATCGCCGTTGGCGCCCTGCGCCACCTGAGGCATCAGGACAACAAACGCCAGCACCATCGCCATAAGCACTGAGCCGAGAACGGTGGTATTCCTTACCAACTGTTTGCCCGATGTCATTGATTTCTCCTGTTGTTTTTTGATAGGGTACCGAGAAACAATTGTTTAGCCAAGATTAGCTAACAAGCAAATACTCACCTCCTTTTCTGCCATGTAAAATTTCTCAAGCCTAAGAAGATTTACTCTGTTAAAGAGCTAGCCTTCTCGACTTGAAAGATATGTATGAATCACTTTTGTGCAAAAAAAAAGCTATTCAGAGTTTTCAAGCATCGAAATAGCGCGTACAACAAACAGGAGCACACACATCTTCCAAGTCGAGAATTTGGTTTTTTTAAACCAAAGTTAGTATATACCACCTGGAAAATCTTGTCAAGGAAGCTAGACTCCATTCCCCGGCGACTCCGTCATTTTCCTTATCGCCTCTGAAACTTCTGGAAGAGAGGTGCACATTGGCAAATCATCGGAAGGGCCGGAGAAATGGTTCATGTTTTCTTTGACGATAAGCTCGGCGCCAAGCTCGTTTTTGAGAATGTCTCCACGATTTAGAGGAACAACTATGACCAATAAGATACGTTTCTTCGGTTGGAGTACCCACTACTTCGCGAAGAACCGGAACCCAAGCAGATTGCTTTGGATGTTCGGTATCTGGCATCGCAGGAACCATAACTTCAAAACCCTGCTCTTCGAGCTCTTTTTTTGTTTGCGGGTACCAACAATATTCCGGATTCCCGCCCCAACAATGGACAATAATCGCCCGCTTCATAATATTCATCTACCCTACTTCATTTCTCATTATTTTTCCAGCAAAAAAGAAAGGGCTGTGCGAACGAAAAGAACGCATAGCCTTTTGGAGCGGTGGTAGCTTACGCTATCACCCTCTTTTTGAAGATATCACCTCAAGGAGGAAATTGCGTTGGGAGGGTGGCATATGCTGGAATGCCCTCTTCTTCACGATTTCAGCAGCCCGCTTGATAAACGCCTCGTCTGCAGTTAGTGCACGTGCATCTCCAGGTGAAAGTTCTAGAAGTGGAATGAGCTGCCCCACTGGCAATATGGAGGTTTTCCCGCCATGTTTTACCACACAGCGACGCTCATCATATCGGACGCCAGCTTTATCGAGTACGATTTGTACAATTCCGAATTCGGGTTTGTGGTCCGACGCCAAGGTGGGATTCTGAACTTGGGGATCCCAAGGATTCACCAAAAGCACAAGCATATTCTCCATGCTTCCCCCCTCAAGACTATCTGGTTGTTGTTCCGTAAACAGTGTATCACATAGCTTTTTAGTTTTCCAGACCGAAAAGAAAAGCGCCTTCCGTGTTAGGGAGGGCGCTGGTCAAACGACCCAAGCGTCATCGTCCGTTCCCACTGAGGAACTGCGGTATCTCCCCAATACGCCATTCGAGGTCCAATACGTCGATTCGAGCTCCGCGTCGATGAAGCGCAACCGTTACGCGCCCAACAACAGTTAAATGCGGACCGATGATCCGAATAATAACTTCTCGGTAAACGTTCTGCACGGCTCCTTGGGCGAACTGGATGAAGATTGTTGCGGCAGGGCAACCGGAGGCCCCATCCTTACAAATGCAGGGGTGTGGTAGTTTTTGCCATCCTCCCTGGCCTGCCCATTCATCGAGCTTTCGCGAATTCCACAGTACGAATGGATTGGGTAACGGAAGATGCGATTTTCGCAGGCACGCGTATGCTCTACGTGCGGCGCGCCTGCGAAATTGAAAGGTGCGTTGCGGCTGAAGAATCTGTACCACAGCTTACCTCCTGCAGCCAAATAAAACAGGATATCCGCATATTCCATGAGAATACCCCCAAGAATATTTCCAGTCAATGCCTCACCGGAGTTCAGAATCCAGAATCCATTATTCAAGTTTTTTGGCGCGGGCGATGGGATTCGAACCCACGATCTCTTCCGTGACAGGGAAGCGCTTTAAACCAGCTGAGCTACGCCCGCAAATTTCGCCCAAGAACATGAGCGAAGCGAAATGTGATTGGCTTGCGAAATTTAGCGTCCCGAGCGAAGTCGAGGGACTTTGTCCTTCGGCTATCTCAGGCCGCTGATTTTTATACCTAAACTAAGAAGTTTAGACAAAAATCGTGTGCCAGGGGTGGGAATCGAACCCACGACCTAAGGCTTATGAGTCCTTCGCTCTAACCAACTGAGCTACCCTGGCACAAAATTCAACTGCTTGAATTTTGTGGGGCATTTTAGGATTGCGATGTCGCCGTCGAGGCGACCGCAATCCGTTAAGAAATGCCCTGTTATCCCTACTGCCTGTATGTTGCGGGGGCCGGAATTGCACCGGCGTCACAAGGTTATGGGCCTCGCATGGTACTACTCCACTACCCCGCGCAATTAGCATACGCTTTTTAGTGGAAAAAATCAAGCTGCTCAAAAGCCTTTTGATACGCTAAAAGCACGCGGCGCGCTTCTTGCAAGCTCAGCCTATAATCGACATCATACACGATACTGCTGCGCGTCCGATGAGCAACTTTGAGCTCTTCTACGCTAGGGAGCATAAAAAGAGTAACTTTCTCCAGGCGCTCATCCACATTGTTTCCCGCAAGTCGCATTTTTTTGAGCATTTCGTCCAGCAAAGTGTCTGCCTCAATAATCGCGAGCTTGTATTCGGCTTCATCATCCGCATCCAAACGCTGCATAATTTTTTGCCATCGGCGCCGCATTTTGGGAAATCCAAAAGGGCGAAAGGTAGCGATTTCTACGGCATCTCCGATCATGCTCAAACTAATATATGGAGTTCTGGCAAGCGCGATTACAATGACAGCAATGAAAAAACCGGTTACCGAAAGAAATAGGAGTTTAATCCCAAAAAGTTTCGCTTGAAGTTCCGGCGAATTTATTTTTAAAATAAAATCCAAAATTTGCTGTTCCATTCCAGTATTGTAGCACCTATGCCAATTTTTCCAAATCCTTTGCAACCGCAAACAGTAAATTTTCTTGAAGCGGCTTCCCAATAATCTGCAAACCCACTGGAAGCTCTTGAGTATATCCTACCGGCAATGAGAGCGCCGGTAGTCCAACAAGGTTGACAGGCACTGTATACAAATCCACAAGATACATGGTTAACGGATCCTCCGTGCGCTCTCCGATCTTGAAAGGGAGAAACGGACTGGGCGGCCCCATAATTACATCCACATCAGCGAAGGCGGCCGCAAAATCCTGTTGAAGAAGAGTGCGAACTTTCTGCGCCTTCAGGTAATATGCGTCGTAATAGCCGGCGGAAAGCGCATAGGTACCGAGCATAATTCTGCGCTTTACTTCCGCGCCTAGATATTTTCCCCTGCTTTGCAGATATACATCAAGTAAGTTTTGCCCCCTACTGGCAGATTTGCCGTAACGAATGCCATCAAAACGCGCGAGGTTCGCCGATACTTCAGAGGTGTTAATGATATAATAGGCCGCTAATGCATATTTGGCGTGAGGAAGGCTTATCTCCCGCACGGTAGCCCCCGCGGTCTCAAGCTTTTTAATTGCCGCCTTCACTAGCTCTGCGATTTTGGGCATGAGCCCTTCGCCGAAAAACTCTTTCGCCACACCTATGCGGAGATTTTTCACATCAAAATCGTAAAGAGATTCGTACTGATAGGCGAGGGAGGTTGCGTCGAACGCGTCTCTCCCACAGATCGCTTCAAAAACTGCTTCTGCGTCTTCTGCGGTTTTCGCGATCGGCCCTATCTGATCGAGGGAAGACGCCATCGCGATTAATCCATGTCTGGAAACAGTACCATAGGTGGGTTTTAACCCTACCACGCCGCAAAACGCGGCCGGAAGGCGTATAGAGCCGCCGGTATCGGCTCCCAAAGCCACAAGAGCCTCGTTCGCGGCTACGCTTGCTGCCGATCCTCCGGAACTTCCCCCGGCTACTCGTGTCAGATCATAAGGATTTTTTGTAACGCCGAAAGCAGAGTTTTCAGTGGAAGCACCCATATTAAACTCGTCGAGATTTGTTTTCCCGACAAAGACCGCGCCTTCGTCGCGCAGCTTCCGGACAACCGTGGCGTCGTAAGGCGCGATGTAGTTTTCCAAAATCTTGGATCCGACCGTGCAACGCACGCTTTCCACCAGAATAGAATCTTTCACTGCGCACGGAACTCCCGCGAGCAGAGAAATTTCTTCGCCTCGAGCGATTTTTTCATCAACTTTCTTTGCCTGCGCGAGCGCCAACTCCCCTGTCGGAGTAATAAAAGCATGTAGATTTGCATCTTTCTGCTCAATATTTTTGAGAAAACTTTCTACGATTTCTTGCGCAGAAAATTCTTTGTTTTTCAGTTTTTCGTGCAGTTGTCGAATCGTAAGTTCGTCCATTCGCAAGTATTCGTAATTCGTAGGTTTTATAAAATCGGCTTCACCTTCAAATAGCCGTCTTTTGTTTCTGGAGCCATTTCCAAAAGTCGAGAAGCCATATCATTGGCTTTGGTTTTTGTTTCATCGGGCCGATGCACGTTCGCCAAAGGTACTGCGTGAGTCATGGGTGCCACGGAAGAAACGTCAACTTCTTGCAAAATCTCAAAGTAGTCCAGAACAGCAGCAAGCTCTTTCTGAAACTTTACAAGCTCCAGATCTGACAATCCTATCCGAGCCAGTTTTGCGATATGTCGCACTTCTTTGGGAGAAATCATAGTCTATTTGGGCGGCTCTAAATCTTCTGCTTCTGACAATACATCGCAGAGTTCATCGAGATTTTCAAGAACCAAACCCGCACCTCTCACCACCGCGGTCAAAGGATCCTCCACAATGCGCGTGGGAATTTTTGTCTCTTTCGTAATGAGCGTGTCGAGCTCACGAAGAAGCGCTCCTCCTCCCGCAAGAAAAATTCCTCTGCACATAATGTCTGCGAGAAGTTCGGGCGGCGTTTCTTCTACCGTGGCCTTAACTTCGTTGACTATTTGCCGCACAGAACGCTCCATTGCGCGGCGAATATCTGTATCGGAAACCATAATCTCTTCGGGTAAACCCGTAACCAAATTTCTGCCCCGGAGGGGCACTTCTTTCCGCTCTTTCAAGGGATACGCAGAACCAATTCCAATCTTGAGCGCCTCCGCGGTGCGCTCCCCGATGAAAAGCTTGTATTCTTCCTGCGCAAAGTGAATAATGTCTTCGTTTAATTTATCGCCCGCGATCCTGAGTGATTTTGCGTACACCACTCCGCCAAGCGACAAGACGGCAACCTCGGTAGTGCCCCCGCCGATATCCACAATGAAATTCCCGCCAGGTTCTTGCACCGCGAGCCTCGCGCCAATGGCAGCAGCCATAGGCTCTTCAATTAAAAAAACTTCGCGCGCTCCCGCGGAAAGCGTGGCATCTCGCACTGCTTTTTTCTCAACTTCAGTTACGCCAAAAGGAATTCCCACAATCACGCGAGGTCCAGGACTAAGGATGAACTTCCGGGGACACGCTTTAGCGATGAAATACCTAAGCATTTGCTCGGTAACCTCGAAGTCCGAAATAACGCCTTTTGCCAACGGCCGCATTGCCACAATATGAATGGGAGTGCGCCCCACCATTTTTTTCGCTTCCTCTCCTATGGCAAGCACCCTTCCAGTCTTTTGATTAATAGCAACCACCGTGGGTTCCTGAATCACAATCCCCTTTCCCTTCACATAAACCAACGAATTGGCAGTGCCCAAATCAATCGCGATGTCATTCCCCAATCGGGATAATGTGTTTCTGATAAATCGCATAAATGAGTCAAGAAATTTTCGATTGCAGATAGTTTGGCAGTTCTCGCAACGGCACAAGCTCAATCTCTTTACTTTGTCGTGCTTTCACTTCTGCGCTTTTTGAAGCAAGTGTTTTGTCGCTTATAACAAGGCGCCAGGGAATGCCGATTAAATCGGCATCGGCAAATTTTTCCCCCGCGCTCATGCCGTGCCTATCATCATACAATACCTCAATCCCCACGCTTTGCAACTGTTCATACAGCGCGTCGGCTTCTTCCACTGAGTCCGATAAACAAAGCAAATGGGCGAGGAAAGGCGCTACCGAAGAAGGCCACACCAACCCTTTTTCGTCGGCGAATAACTCAGCAATTGTACCCATAACGCGAGCCGGACCAATTCCGTAACTGCCCATAAACACGGGCCGTTTATTTCCTTGATCGTCTTGATACTGCAAACCGAGCACTTCCGAGTATTTAGTTCCCAGGGTAAAAATATTTCCCACCTCTACCGCCTTTTCTTTTCGCAGCTTGTTTTTGTCGTATCCCAAATCTTTGTCGGCTATTATTTCTTCGTTCACCGCCTCCTTCGTTTGTTCGTCTATGTAAATAATGTCTTCACCTGCCGCGGTTAGCGTTTGAAATTCGTGCGAGTATTTCGCAAAACTTCCGCCAGAAGCCATGGTAACATAGGTTACGTGGCCCAAACCAACGTGATCGAATATTTTTATGTATGCTTGCTTTGCCTTTTCATAAAATGCCTTGTGCTCTTCTTCATTTTTGCAAAACGAGTACAAGTCTTTCATAATAAATTCGCGCGTGCGCATAATGCCGCTTTTCGCGCGCAACTCGTTCCGAAACTTTGTTTGCATTTGGTACACGTACACTGGCAGATCCCGATACGAAGAAATATGGTTGCGCATAAGCGCGGTTAAAGGCTCTTCGTGCGTCCAGCTTAACCCAATTTCCGTATCGTTTTTTAACTTTGTTTTAAACCATATGTCCACAGCCTCGTCTGCCCAACGGCCCGATGTTTGCCATATTTCAGGATTTTGAAGCCCGGTTAAGAGCAACTCTTGTCCGCCAATGACGTTCATTTCTTCGCGAATTATGCGCATAATGTTTTCCATTACACGTTTGCCCAAAGGCAAAAACGAGTACACCCCTGCCATTTCTTTGTGAATAAACCCAGCCTGAATTAAAAGTTGGGCATTTTTGCTTTCCTCGCCTTTCGGAAGCGTTTTTTGCGTCTTGGTAAAAAGTTTGGACTGGCGCATAGTATAACTAGAATAGCCGGCGAATATCGTTTACCGTAACCCAAAGAATAAATGGTACAAGTACCAAAAACGAAATGAGGATTAGTCGTTGTTCAAGTTTTTCGGGTAGAGGTTTTCTTCGTATTCCCTCCAGCAGCAAAAAGAACATTCTCCCTCCGTCGAGAGCCGGAATGGGCAGCGTATTAAAAATTGCGAGGTAGACCGAGATTATCGCCACGAAACTAAGGAATGAAGATACGCCGAGCGCAAGAGAATTTTTGAGCAAATCAACAACCCCAACCGGCCCCGAAACCTGGGTTCCGGCAGGAAGCCCCTCCCCGCCTGTAACTTGAGAAATGAGCGCACCGAACGTCGCAAAGATAGAGGTTGTGATGTGCCATGTTCGCACCAATCCCTGCCAAGGAGCTTCATACCACGCATAACGCACGAAACCCGCCCTCGTGAGCGCTATCCCGACGGGCCCCTCGCCCGCGGGCGGCGTTTCCCGGGGGACAAGCGATAATTCAAAAGTTTTTTCACCCCGTTGAACATTGAGCAAAATTTCTTCTCCGGTGTGTGCGACAGAAAGTTCCTGTACTTCGCGCACGGTGGAAACCGCCTGACCCGAAATATGAGTAATAGTATCGCCTATCTGCAATCCCGCAGAAGCAGCGGGAGAATCGGCCGCAACCCCGATAACCCGCACGTGCGGATTTACCACGTCTTCTTGATCGTCATTCAGCGCGGTGGGAATTCCGGTAGTCGCGCCCAAAAGAGTAAATATAACAACCGCAACAATCCAAAATACCACTACCCCAGCTGTCACCACGAGAAATCTCTGCCAGAGAGGTTTTTTGTTGAAACTGTCGGGACTGTCACTCCGTTTTTCTTCGCCCTCCATGCGCACAAACCCTCCTATGGGCAAAGCGTTTACAGAATATATGGTTTCCCCGTACTTTTTTCCGAAAAGGCGCGGAGGCAAGCCAATTCCAAATTCCTCCACTTTTATGCCAAATTTTTTAGCGGCAAAAAAATGCCCTAGCTCGTGCAGGATGACTAAAATACCAATAGATAGAAGCGCAATAAAAATTGTCATACAACTTCGATTTCCTTCTTCTTTCGCTCGACCAACTCTTCGATCTTTTTGTTGTACTCATCGATCATTTTTTGCAGCTCATCTTTCGCGCGAAATTTGTCATCTTCTCGAACTTCGCCCTCTTTTGCTTTTTCCTGAATCTCTTCCCACGCGCTCTCCCGCCATCTGCGAATAGTCTTTTTTGCTTCTTCCGCTTTCTCCCCAAGCAGCTTCGCTAGCTGCTCACGATACTCCTGTGTGAGTTGAGGCAGATGGACGCGTACCGTAGCTCCCTCTACTACCGGACTTGTTCCCAAAGATCCTGCCTGCAACGCCTTTTCAATGGGTTCTACATAGGATTTGTCCCACGGTTGGATAAGAATTTGGCGGCGGTCGGGACAAGAAATCCCCGCCAACTGCTTCAGGGGCATTTTTTGACCAAACAGGTTTACCTGCACATCTTCTACCAAAGAGGGGCTTGCTTGCCCAGTCCGGATTTTCCCCAACTCACCCTGAAAAAAGCTTAGGGCTTTCTCCATTTCCGGCTCCACTGTTTGGAGAATTTCTTGATACATACGCGCATTGTACCAAAACCGTTCGCCCATGTCGAGGCTATCAATTTGCCGCGAGGTTAAGCATAACGCGCTCTAGGGCGAGACGCGGGCTGACATTGGTGGTACGCAAAAGCAAAAGAGTTTCCTGAATGGTTCGGATTGCCCGCACTGTCGCCGAAACATCTTGAGGGTTTTCTGCGAGCTGGGTACGGAGCATCTGCCGAATCGCGAGCAACCATTGATGTAAAAGGCGCTGAATACGTTCCGGTTCATCTGCAAGTTTTTTCGCGTAGGCAAAACGCGACCCAAGGTCCGCCTTCTGAAGTTTCTGGAACTCGCCAATCGCATCGTCGGAAATTTCAGGCGGAGCGAATGAGTAAAACTTAAATTCCTGCGCGCGCGAACGGATAGTTTCGAAAAGCATATCCGGGTATTCAGTAAGCAAAAAAAATAGCGCGTCCCCTTTCGGCTCTTCCAGAAGCTTTAGGAAGGCCGACTGCGCTTCTCGATTCATACTATGCGCTCTGCGGAGAAGCGCGATTTTGTACTTAGAGTTCCACGCAGTCATACTGAAAAACGAAGAGAGCCCGCGTATCTGTGCGATAGTAATTTCATCTCGATCCGGTTCGAGAATCATGCGATCTTCGGTTTGAATGTGCAGTGACGCGACGAGATCCGCTACCAATTCGTCTTTCTGCCTTTCATCGTTCCCGGAGAATAAATACGCATGCGACAGTCCACCCCGTTCCGCTAATCTCTTAAACAATGTCCGCTTATCCATTTGTGAATTCTGAACCATTTGCGCTTTGCAAAATTACCGCTTACTCATAATGCTTTGTTTGAAAATATCCAGGCTATCGAGCACGACGCCCGCGCCGCGCGCGACACATGTCAAAGGATCGTCTGCCACAAAACACGGCACCCCGATTGCCTGGGAAATTCGCTGATCAATATTTCGCAGAAGCGCGCCTCCGCCCGACAAAATCATTCCTTTATCCATAATATCGGCTGAAAGTTCAGGCGGTGTTTCGCGAAGCACCGCCTTGATAGTAGCGATGGTTTCATCGAGTGGCTCTTGAATCGCCACAGCCAACTCATTGGAAGAAATCTTGATATTTTTGGGAAGCCCATGGATCAAATCGCGCCCGCGGATTTCCAGCATGGTTTCTGTTTTTTCCGGCATTGCGGTGCCAATTTTTATTTTGATTTCTTCCGCGGTCGTTTCCCCTATCGCAAGGTTATGGCTCCTTTTTATATAGTCGGAAATCGCTTCATCGATCTTGTCGCCAGCCACCCGAAGCGATGTTGCCACCACAACCCCTCCCAAAGAGATAACCGCAACCTCGGTAGTGCCTCCACCGATATTCACAATCATATGCCCCGAAGAAGAGTTAATGGGAATACCAGCCCCAATCGCAGCCAATATGGGTTCTTTTGCCACGTACGCGGCCCTCGCCCCAGCCTGACGTGTAGCCTCAATCACGGCGCGGCGTTCAGTTGAGGTGATTCCGGCCGGCACGGAAACCAATACTTCGGGCTTTATAAATTGGTATTTCGGAATGATGCGCCGCAAAAAATATCGAATCATAGCCAAAGTCACTCGATAATCCGCAATCACGCCATCGCGTAAGGGCCGGTATACCTGAATAGTATCGGGAGTGCGCCCGGTCATTTCTTTGGCCGCTTCCCCTACCGCCAAAATACGGTTATCGGCTAAAGAAACTGCGACAACCGAAGGCTCGCACAACACCACTCCTTTTTTGGGAACAAAAACCAGCGAGTTGCAGGTTCCAAGGTCTATGCCGATTTTGGTTATAAACATAACTCTCACTCAAACTGTTATTCTTTTGATATCCGCGCCCAATTTCTGCAGTCTTTCTTCGATTTTCTCATATCCCCTATCCACTTGATAGATATTACTAATAGTACTTTTCCCTTTTGCGATTAATGCGGCAATAATCATAGCGGCGCCTCCCCGCAAATCAAATGTTCCCAAGTCAGTGCCAAATAAACGGCACGGTCCGTTAATAATAGCACGGTGCGGGTCGGCAATATAGATTTCAGCCCCCATCTTATTTAGTTCTTCAAGATATTTCAAGCGGCCGGGATACAATGGATCATGAAGCAATGTCGACCCGGCCGCCTGTGTTGCCAGCACCCCCAAAGGGCTCTGCAGATCAGTATGGATGCCAGGATAAATAAATGTTTGTATAGAGTCTATCTTGAGCTTTTTCCATGGCAACACTTTTATGTTTGCCAAACCATTCTGCTTCGCTTCAATCTGCATGGGCACGCCAAATTCTTTCAATTTTTTCAAAAAAAGTTCGAGAAAACTTGTTTCCACATTCTGCACGAGAACCTCACCTTTTGCCGCGGCTGCCATTACTATAAAAGTGCCAGCTTCAATCGGATCAAACATCAGTCTATGCTTCATTCCGCCCAATTGCTGTTTTCCGCGCACTTCAATTACATGCAACGCAGACAACGAAATGCCCGCCCCCATACGCTCCAACGCCTTTATCAATTCCTGAATCGGGTAGTCCTGATCGGCGGTTTTTACCGTGATGACGCCGGGATATAAGGCCGCGAACAACAACACGTTTTCCGTGGCGGTCACGGAAAACTCATTTAAAATTACGGTATCGCCGGTCAATTGCTCCGGTTTCTCCAGCACCACTTTTCCGTTCGACGCAAGAATCTTTACGCCGAGCTGTGAAAAGGCGTCCAGATGGGTGTCGATCGGCCGCGCGCCGATGATATCGCCGCCGGGCCGAGGCAAGCTTACTTTTCCAAACCTGGCGAGCAAAGGCCCCATCAGAAGAACTGATCCTCGAAAACGAGCCACGATGTCTTTTTTGATTTTCGCGGGATTGATTGCCCGAGTGTTTATTTTGACTGTCCGCTCCTCAAGCCATTCCACGGTTGCTCCCATCCCTTCAAGAATTTCTAGCATACGATATACGTCTTCAACGAGAGGCAGATTTTCAACAATACAATCTTCATCGGTTAAAATAGTAGCGGCCAAAATCGGGAATGCCGCGTTTTTCGCTCCACGAACATCTATAGCGCCTCGCAAAGGCTTGCCGCCTTGAATAACAAATTGCTCCATAGGAATGCCTTATTATACCCGCAGGCCAGCCTTTTTGCAAATGCGGCAGGAGGAAAAGGCCCAGTCCCCTCCCACAAAAAGGAGCGTACCACATGTAGCTCATCCTCACCATTTGGCGCGCCGTGCTATCAGACAATCTCATTGCTTTATTATTCAAACGATCGTATAATTACTAAAGCGAAATATATGCAGAAATACAAATACTCTCTTCGAAAACCGCGCTCGGAAATCGTAAAAGATATTCTGAACGTACTCCTCGTATCCGGAGTAATTGTTTTAGCCGCCACCTCTCCGTACGCGGGGATCGTTCTTTGGAAATCATTTCAGAAGAAGAAACAATATGCAAAGCGAATGTTCTCCAATACATTCCACGGCATGAAGCATCGAGGCCTTATCGCGGCGGAACGACGAGGGCACGAAGTACGCATTGTGCTAACATCCAAGGGCAAGGAAGCCGCAGCGGCTTTACAGATTACCCAACTCGCAATAAAAAAACAGAAAAAGTGGGATGGCTTCTGGCGCATCGTCTGTTTTGATATTTCCGAGTTACGACGGTTTGAACGCAATGCATTCCGGGGGATGCTCAAACAGCTTGGTTTTGTTCACCTGCAAAAAAGCGTGTGGATTCAGCCATTCCCTTGCATAAAAGAAATTGAAGCCATTCGAGGATTTTTTAACCTAACGGAACGCGAAGTCCGTCTTATTGAAACAAGGAGTATCGGCAGCGATGATTTTTTGGGAAAAAAGTTTTTTCTCTGAGTATGCTTCACTCGTTTTCAATTCGCTTTAATAACTTGACGACCGTTGAAATAGTAAAGCATTGCATAAACATAGCAAATATAAAACTCTCAAAAGGCGCGCATCCCTCCTCTCTTTTCCTCGGCTAGCACACACTAGCAAAAATGCATATAATGGACACAATGAGCAAACGCGCGCGGACATCGTTATTCATCTTGCTGGGGATCCTTTTTCTTCTCGCAGCACCCCTCTTAATCTTATATTCTCAAGGCTACCGATTTGATTGGCAAGAACGGTGGTTTTCACAGGTGGGCGCGTTTTACTTTAGCGTAATGCCAACACGCGCGGAGGTGTTTGTAAATGGGCAGCTAACTGGACGAACTGCCCGCATTTTGGGTACTACCCTCACGGAGAATTTTCCTCCCGACACCTATCAAATTCGAATACAAAAAGAAGGCTATCACCCTTGGGAAAAACTATTAACCGTTTCTGCCAAGCAAGTGACAGAGGCAAAACACATTACCTTAATACCCGTAGATCCTCCGTTTACCGTGCTGGAAAACGAAATTCTGGCCTTTTGGCCTTCACCTCGTAAAACCGAGGCAATCATACAAAAGTCTCCGCGGGCTGACGCGCAAACCAGTTGGACTCTTGTACTCTGGGATTCTCTTAGAAATGTTGAATATCCTCTTTATAAATCGCTTTCTGCAACAGATGAAATTCTAGAAATTCGCTGGGCTTCCGATTCCAATTCTTTCCTTATGCGGATCGTATCCGCAGGAGTGTCGCAAAGCTTTATTCAGCGAATTGACCGCAGCTTGCTCACGCAACCAACTGTTGAAAAAACGCTGCAAACCGCCGCACAACTGCGTGAGAAATACATTATTGATCCGCGCGCTCAACAAGCTGCTGCTTTTCTCGAAAGTGAAAACGACATTGTGTGGCTCGACCAAAATGGTATCCTCTGGCAGCAGGGAAACACCGCTTCCCAAGCTACGCAGCTTAACCAAAAACCGTTCCCTGTACGCGCAGGAACATCATATACAATCTATACACTTAGAAATGAATCCTTTATTCAGGAAGCTCAAACATTATATCTGCTCAATCGCCAAACACAAGCATTCGAACAATTCTTTACGCCTTTTTCCGAAATGACCTTAAGCCCTGATGGGAAAAAGCTCGCGCTGTCAAGCGGAAGAGAATTGTGGCTGTATTATTTTGAAGACGACCGGGAACAACCTGCGCGCGCAAAGAACGAACGAATATTCCTCACGAGATTCAGCGAGGACATCAAAAATCTTTCCTGGTTCACCTCGCATTACCTTATTTTTACGCGGGGCGATACAATTGTCGTATCGGAGATTGATACGCGAGATCACCTTAATATTGTGGAGCTTGCCGCTTTCCCCAACCCTACTCTTGTCTGGCAGAGCGGCGAGAAAATTCTCCTCGTGTACACCGGCGGCCAAATCACCGCCTCCAAAAACCTCCTGCCTTGATCTGTTGAATCTCTTTGTAAAAAAATAGCGCCCGGACTGCATCTGCAGTTCGGGCGCTTTACCGGTTTCGGAAAACTATGCGCCAAGTCGGCGAAATACCTCTTCGGCGCCGGCGAGATTACTGGCGAAACGATCGCCGCCTTCGCGAGCGACAAGCGCACGCCACAATTCCACCGATTGCTGGATGAGGGTGCGAGCTCCCTCCAGCCAACCGGCAGCCTCGAAGATAAGCGCAGCCCGGTATCGAACGCCTGCCCGGTGGTTGTCGGCGGCTCCGACGGCATCGTAAATGCCGATAGCCATTTCCACCAGACCAGGGAGAATGGGGAGTATTTGCGGCACATCCGCCTGACCGCGTGACTGATGGAGCAGCCAAGCAACGTTGTTGATGATGTGCGCATCTACAACGTCGTAGGGCACACGCATCATTGCATCGACCGCCAGTTGCAGCACGCGCGCATTGGTCACCGCGCCTGCGCGTTTTCTTGCAAGCATAATGGTCATGGCGAGATTGTCGCGCCCCCTGCTCGCAGGAAGCACCACTAGCCTTTCATCCGCCTCTACCAGTTTCCCTTGCCTTTCAGCGCAGTGCGCCAGAAGCAATCCCGCGTTCGCCTCAAGGGCGTCGCGGACCGGGTAACGGGGTACGATAGGAAGCGCAATCTCTTCTGCAGCCGGGAATTCTCCCAACTGATAGTGCGCCCACGCGGCGCGTAGATCTATCCTACCCATTGGCGCGTCCGGGTTTTCGCGGCGCCAGTCGGTGCGTATCGCAATCACCTCCCGATACTTCCCTTCCGAATACAGTCGATCCGCCTGCTCTTCTATCGTCATTACGTGCCTCCTCCGTTAGTCGCTAGACTGTATATGCCATACCACAAAAACAAGAATCTTGCAAGGAAAACAAACCCGCCCCTTCAAGGGGCGGGTAAAACCAACAAATTGGAAGGCTACCGCTTCCTCCATTGTCGCGCTCTTCGAGCGCGCTTGAGACCGAATTTTTTCCGTTCCCGCATTCTGGAGTCGCGCGTAAGAAATCCAAGGGTTTTCAAATTCGGCCGAAGCTCTGGATCCATCTTCACAAGCGCCCGCGCAAGTCCCTGCCGAATGGCTTCAGCCTGTGAATGCGGACCCCCGCCGTACACCAGCACACTCACAGCAAAACTCTTGTCAGGACTCCCCTTCTCTAAAGATTCTTTGGCGACAACCTGATACGCAGCTTCCTGTACATATTCCTCAAAGGGTTTTTCATTCACCACGAATTGCGGTTTGTCAGATAAAGAAAGCCGAACCCTCGCGGTGGAGGTTTTACGTCTTCCTACCGCTTCAATATATGATATTTTTTCGGGTGAAACACGTGGCATATTATTCAAAACTAAGACGGTTTATCTGTTTGGGGCGAAGTTTGTTTTTCGGCAACATTCCCCATACCGTTTTCCTCAAAACTTCGCTAGGCCGCTTACTAAACCGCTCTCCCAACTTTGCTTCCCGCAAACTGCCTATATAACCTGAATGATAGTAATATGACTTTTGCCCCAGTTTCTTTCCGGAAAACTGCATGTGCTGAACGTTTTTCACAATCACAAAATCCCCCACATCTTTATTAGAAGCAAACGCGGGCTTTGTTTTTCCTCGGAGTAAGAGGGCCACGCGTACTGCCAAACGGCCAAACTTCTGGTCAGTCGCGTCTATGGTATGAGTTTTTCTTTCAATCGTTTCCATAAATCTATTTCACAAATTCCACTATAGCCATCTTCGCTCCGTCAGATTTTCGGGGAATGGTTTTTATAACTCGGGTATACCCGCCCTGTCGCTCGCGATACCGCGGGCCTATTTCTTCCAACATTTTCTTCACGAGTGAAGCGGAAAAATACCGAAGCAATTCGCGGCGCGAGTGCAAACTATCGCTTTTCGCTTTCGTAATCAAGCGCTCCATCAAAGGCGCTACTTCTTTTGCTTTAGCTTCAGTAAGCTGCACTTTTTCTTTCTGCGCTAGCGCACGCATAACAGAAATAAGCAGAGCATTACGCACGCTTTTCTTTCTCGAAAGTATTCTTCCCGCTTTTCGTTTCTTCATACAAATTACTCTTTGCTCTTGGCCGCCTTTTTCCCCTTTGTCTGCCTTGGGGTTTTTGCTTTCTTTCCCGATTTCTTTGGGCTTTTTTCACCCTCATCTTTTTCTTCCTCACTCACGGGCGCCATTTTCGCCTGCCTCGAGGAGTCAAGGCGGGCCTCCGCAATTTCCTTTACACCACTCATCACTACCTCAAACTGCTTCAGCAGTACATCAGTAGCCTGATAAAACGCTTCTTCCGGAGTTATGGTGCCGTCAGTTTCGATTTCCAAAGTAAGACGATTGAAATCGGTACGATCTCCCACGCGCATATTTTCCACTTTTGAACTTACGCGTTTCATGGGTGTAAAAATAGCATCAAGCGCGATACTTCCAATTTCTTGTTTTTCTTTTTTTCGATCGCCTGCGGGCACATACCCAATGCCTCTTTCCACTTGAATTTCCATTTCAAGCTCTATTGATTTATCCGTGGTATGCGCAATCGTAAGATCGCCATTCGCAAGTTCCAAGGAAGGCGGAAGTTTAAAATCAGATGCCTTTACTTCTCGCTCACCTTTCACCTTCAAGCTTGCCGTTTGCGGCTCCTCGCCATACATGCGAAATCGCATTTGCTTGAGATTAAGCAAAATCATAATCACGTCTTCAAGCACCCCCGGCAGAGTAGAAAATTCGTGGTCTACTCCTTTGATCTTTACCTGTGTTATTGCAGCACCCTCCAGGGAAGACAACAGCACGCGCCGCAAACTGTTCCCAATGGTAATGCCATAGCCCGGATAAAGACCCTCAATTACGAATACACCTAAGTTCTGCTTGCTTTCGACCACTTTTGTTGGTTGCGGCAAAGGAATCATATGCAAAATTACTAATTGATTATCTGGAATAAAACTCAAAGACCAAAGGAATCTGGACCGTAACTCCTATTTCCTCCAGCCCCGGCACGCCTTTTATTTCTGCCTCCAAATTCTCCTTGTGAAGCTCCAGCCAACTTGGAGACTCATATTTTTTAAGCGCCAGTTTTCGGTTTTTAAAAAATATGTTTTCCCGCGAATTCGGGCGAACGGATATTTTGTCGCCGCGTTTTGTCTGATAAGAAGGAACCAGAACTCTCTTTTCGTTTACCCGAATATGTCCGTGAGAAACTAACTGACGGGCTTGTTTGCGTGTTTCCGCCACGCCCATGCGAAACACCACGTTATCCAAACGCCTCTCTAAATGCTGCAAAAGTTGTTCCTCTGCGTTTTGCACGCCGCTTTTTTCCAACGCACTATCAATATAGTGGCGAAACTGACGTTCCCGCAAGTTATACTGATTCTTCAACTCTTGCTTTTCTTGCAGCTGTTTTCCATATTCAGACAGCTGAGAAGTGCGCCTTTTTCTTACAACTCCTTTTTGCATATGTTTACCATGAGCGTGTCGAATGGGTTACACACGCCTTACTTTCCTTAGCCGAGGCCCGTTATGCGGGACTGGCGTAAGATCCTGAATCGAAGTTATTTCAAACCCTTTTGAGCCCAACGCCCGCAAGGCAGAATCTCTTCCAGACCCTACTCCTTTAATCAAAATATCAACTTTTTCCATGCCTTTATTTCTTGCAATCTGTGATACCGCGTCCGCAACTTTCGCGGCGGCAAATGGAGTAGATTTTTTTGTACCCTTAAATCCAATAGCGCCCGCCGACACCTGCGCCAATACGTTTCCCTTCGCATCGCAAAGCGACATTAATGTATTGTTGTATGAGGAATACACATACACCCGCCCTTCGAGTACCCGTTTGGCGGCGCTGACTCGCGGTGTACTTGTCGCAGCATCCCCCGCTTGCTTCCTATCGCTCGCTCCCTCTTCACCCTTTTTTATAATACGCTTCTTCCCCATACTATGTTGGTTTTGCGGCGGGTTTTCTGCCCGAAGTTACGGTTTTTCGCACGTTCCCGCGCACGGTTCTGCTATTGGTGCGCGTCCGCTGACCCCTTACGGTTAAGCGTTTGGCATGGCGACTCCCCCGCCACGAACCAATGTCGTGCAACCTTCGAATATTCATCATGATATCGCGACGCAACTCGCCTTCAATACGGTAGTTTTTTTCTATAATTTCTTTAATTTTATTCAGCTCATCAAGCGTTATGCTCGATGCTTTTCGTGTTTCATCAATATTCGCCTCTTTCAATATCTTACGGCTCAAAGCCAAACCCACCCCATATAGATAGGTGAGGGCGACTCCGATTTGCTTATTGTCTGGGATGCTTACTCCTACTACTCTTGGCATATAATTATCCTTGCCGCTGCTTATGTCTAGGGTTTTTCTTGCACGTTACATACAGCCTTCGCCCGCGTTTGACAATTTTGCAGTCTTTGCAAACTTTTTTTACCGATGCCTGAACTTTCATATAGCTATTTCCCGCGATACACTATCCGCCCTCTTTTTAGATCATATGGGCTCAATTCGACGGTTACCGTATCTCCGGGCAGAATACGGATTTTGTGCATCCTAAGCTTACCCGAAACATAAGCCAGAATCTCCTGGCCACCACCAAGCTTAACACGAAATTGGAAACTCGGCAAGGACTCTAAAACCTCGCCCGTTTGCCGAAGTTCTCTGGAATCTGATTCTTCCATTCTATCGTAAGGTTTACACTACCAAAAATCATGGCAAAGGTCAACCCTTCAACTACGTTCAGGGCTAGCCTTCTAAAAGCACTTCAAGTTGTACCCTTTCTATATCTCGGGGTACGCGAGAAACCCAAAAGGGCCAAAGGGAAAACTGTGCGCTCGCCAGAAATGGATACTCATCCATGAGTTGGCGAAACTGACTGGTAGAAACACCCCCCATGCGCCGTGCTATGGCGGCTGTATCGACCTTTTCGTATTTATCTGCCGCGATCTGAACCGTAATAGGCACTACTCCCGTCCCTGTCGCGCTCCCGGACATCTGATAGTCAATACGCAACGTTTTTTCATCAATGGCCTGATTCACTGCCAAATGAGTAGAAAGAAGATATTTGGCAAGAACATCTGCGTCATCCTTATGGAACCCATGCATAGAAACTTTTACTTTTGCGGTATAGTTAAACTGCTCCAATTCTGCCCCTGCCTTCACCAAAGAATTGTCCTCTACCACGGTAGCGACAAGTGAATCGGGAAGCACCTGAAACTGAAGAGGGACTTTCGCAAGAAGAGACTTCGTTGTCTGGGCTTTGAGCGATTCAACAAGTTGTTCTCGCGCCGAAGCGATGTCCTCTTCTTGGACCACAGCTACTTCCCGTTGGGCGCCGCCCGTCATTGGCCGCAGCGATTCTCCATGGATTTTTGTATATAGGGGTGATCCCACTAAACCGGGTAAAGAGAATTTGGAAGGGTCAATATTGTAGTCCTCGCCGGGTTCTGCTGCTACTACCGTAACATCAAGGAATCCCGGCACCAGCTTTCGGCCATCCATTTGCCCTCCGGGGATAGAAGCAGCGCTTTCAAGGCGGAATATTTTCCCGTCCTCTGAAATAAAGCGTGTATTCGCGACAAACGCCTGCGGCTGCGTGGAGTTCTCGTTGTATACGCGAATAATGCCGCGCGCGCTCTCTTCTTTGAATTTTTTGCCGGATGCGGGAAAAAGCATCGTCTGCGCCGCTTCCTCTTCGAATACTCGTGCCCGAATAATCTTTCGCGCCAAATTCAGCGTGTCGTACCCGACCTGCGCGACGATATACTCGGTAGTGCGCAGTTTGGTAATTTGCGGCCATACTTGTACTGTGGCTCGCGAGAAGAAGAAATGCAAAAAAGGCACCGACAGGGCGAAAAACAGCAGCACAAAAACCAAGAGTGCCGCAGTTCTTGATGCGCGAGGCCCCGTCGCCTCAGAGGTCTCTCTCGTCGCGCCAGAAAACCGCTCTTCCGCCTGGAGAGCTTCACTACGACTATGCGGAGGGTAAATGTCGATAACTCGTTTTTTCATCGCCGATTTAATGCGAAAGCGCCCAATAAACAAAGCTCGGTATAGAAAGGATCGCGTGCCCCCGGAAAATTTTTTACTTCCAAAACATCTTCAGGCAGTAAGAAACGTATCCTTGGTTTTTGCGCGAATGGAAGATCATCCAACGGCGCGGGCGCAAACAAACTTTGGAGATTGCGCAAAACACCCCCTCTCCCAAACACCCATAGAGACCCTGGCAACACAATCTTTGCTTCCAAAAGTTTTTGCTTTATCAATGTACCAAACTTCTGGATTTCGGGCAACAGATACGTTTGCATTTTCTCCTGTACTCCCACAGAAAGACTGTTCTCAAAGTATTGCTGTTGGAAAACACGGACCGTAGATTCTCGCATCCCTAAACGATCGGCAAAAAACTCGGTAAAGTTGTGCGCACCCATAGAAACTGTGCCAAGAAACGCAAAGCGATCTCTCATTTGAACGGCAATCTGGGTTTTCTCTTCTTCTATGCAAAGATATATGCCTTCTCGTTCGGGTTTTCGCACAAAAGATTCCAGAGCCTCCGCGATATGGAGCACGCTCATATCGGCTATCCTATGGGCTCTCGCGAATTCCTCGACGGGAAGAAACGAAGATTCCAACAAAAACATTCCGAGAAGCGAGAACTCGAGCTCTCTACTCATGGAACCAGCGAGTTTGGAAACGGGATACCCGGCAATGCTTCGCTCGAGAATTTTTACCCTTCGCAGAGAAAACGCATTAGGCAGAATACCCGACTCCCGGAATAAAGTGTTCTGAAGCGTGCGCGCCGCGCGCGAAAGAATTTCCCGCTCAATCGAACGCGCTTCTCCGCTATCTATAATATGCGAGTGCCCTTTTGGCGGAAGAGTCAGCGTTATTACCTGCGCCCGAAAAGAATTTGTCTCAAATGTTACCCTAAGTTCGTGAATACGTTCTTTTTGAGGGAGTTGCGCGAAAATTTTTTCCAGTACCTGCCGTATATGAAAATGCAAAGTCTCTTCACTCCCATATGCCAAAACGCGTATCCCCTCGCTGGTATTTTTAAACAACAAAAAATCAACTTCGCGTTCCCCCACGCGCAAAGCGAGAACATTGTTCCCTTTTTTTGGCGCAAAACTCAAAAATCCAAAACCCATATTGCTGAATTCAACCCCCAAGCGCAACACCCATAGCTTCTAAAGGGGTAAGGTATCCGAGGCGTTTCCTCGGTCTTGTGTT
>Ga0155701_117_pt2 | contig 56422 bp, 56 predicted proteins | sample RifCSPlowO2_01_FD_107358 | JGI IMG/M metagenome (GOLD analysis project Ga0155701, IMG submission 107358) | Candidatus Wildermuthbacteria bacterium RIFCSPLOWO2_01_FULL_48_29 | reverse complement strand
GGTATGGCTGCGTTGAGGCGTCTCAAGCGCACGGTGCCTGCCGTACGGGTTGTCTTGTACTCTCTTTTCTCGGAACGTAGCTCCCAGTCTACCCGGGAGATGGCAGAGGCTGGGGTCTGCGGGTATGTCGGGCGGGATACGGATGTGAGACTGCTGGTTGAGGCAGTCAAACATGTGGCCTCCGGCGGTACCTTCTTCCCAGAGGAGATGATCAAGAAACTCTTTGATGAGCTGACGAGGGGTAGTCCTGCGCGTAACAGGAATGCGGTGACTCCTCGCGAGGCGGAGGTGTTATATCTCGTCAAGCGAGGCTGCAGCAACAAGGAAATCGCGGCGGCACTGGGGGTTGCAGAGAGCACAGTACGCACCCATGTGCGTACCCTTATGCAGAAGGTTGGGATGCACAAACGAATCCAATTGGCTGTGTACGCCGAGCAACATGCCCAATATATCGGGGCCGCCCACTAAAGCAAGTCGGGGATTAGCGCAAGCGCGTACTCCGACTTTTTCTTTTGGAAACTAGAGAAAATAATGAGTTGGAGATTTTTTTAGCAAGCCGTCTTTGAGTAGAGAATCAATGATGCTTGCATAAGAATATGAATATGAAGATGTTTTTTGATTGAGCAGCTCTTGGATATATTTCTCTAGGGCATTATGTGTGGTCTTGTTTCGTGACGCAGAAAGGAGGAATTTTACTGCTTGTGTTCGGAATGAACGGAATGAACCCTCAAACTTACTTTGTTTTGCATAGTGGCGGCTGCGTTTGTTGATAGCTTTATCTTTAAGAACAATAGCGCCATAGTCAAACAAAGCATAGTGCCATTCTCTCGGAGTAATACCACGATACTTCGATTTTTTGCATATGCGTAAATTCGTAGTAGCCTTTTGCGCGATTTTTAATATTTCGCTGTCGGGGACGTCGGTTCTGCCCTGAAAGAAAAAATGCAAGTAGATGCGGCGGATATTGGTGTCGAGAAACGCCTCACAGCTTCCGAAGGCAAAACATGCTACTGCTCTTGCAGTATAATGTCCAATCCCCGGAAGCTCCTCAAGTTCTCTGGGCTCCGAAAACCGAATTTTGGGAAATCGTTTCCCCCCTCCGCCCGCCCAGGGCGGGCTGCGCCGCGCCCGCACCCCACGATTTCCAAAATTGGTTTTCTGCGCCCCTACAAGAATTTTAGCTGTTTCTTTCAAATACTTTGCTCGCCGCCAGTAGCCGAGGCCCTGCCACACTTTCAAAAGTTTCTTGTCTGGCGCTTTAGATAGAGTTTCAAGGGTGGGAAACGCTTTCAAAAATTCTTTATACTTTGCAAGGACTCGAGAAACTTGCGTTTGCTGGAGCATTATTTCTGAAACCAAAATCTTGTAGGGATCTTTTGTGTGTCTCCACGGCAAATCCCGCCTATTTTTGGCGTACCAGCTCAAAATAGTTTCTTGGAATTTTTCTATGGTCATTCTGATGACCATTATAACAGGTTTCAAGAATACCAGATTCTCTTGTAGAAATTTTCCCTGTGTAGTATGAATAATATCATTCGTGGCATCGGAGGGGATGGAAATGGTTGCTACACTTCCCAAGAAAAAGCAAATTCCCTGCGCAGGTATAAGGGTTGATCTCAACGGAGGTCTCGGCGTAGGCAGCACCGTAGGCCTTAGGGTGCCGTGGGAAATGCGGTGTCCAGGGACTTCTGGATATCATTGTTCCTTCTGCTCCCCATTCTGGGCTTCGTCAAATCATAATCTTCTCGTCTGCGTCTGGTGCGGCGCAGAATGGAAGTATATGGGGCGGTATTGGCGCTTGCTGAAACCCCCTCAAGTCTTAGCTACTTCAACGTAGTTCGGGTACTAAGCCCCTTGGTGCTTTTCGCGCCAAGGGGCTTTTTGTATGGACAGAACGCGATTTGAAAGCTAGAATCGAATTGAATATGGCTCAATATAACCACAAAAAAATAGAATCAAAGTGGCGCAAAAAATGGGAGAAAGAGAAGCGCTGGAACGTGAATATAAAGCGCGCCAAAAAGCCCTACTATAATTTAATGATGTTTCCGTATCCTTCTGCGGAAGGGCTTCATGTCGGGAATGTGTACGCATTTACCGGATCTGACATCCACGGGCGGTTCCGGAGAATGCAGGGGAATGATGTGTTCGAGCCCATTGGCTACGATGCATTTGGTATTCATTCGGAAAACTTTGCCATTAAAAAAGGAATTCATCCCCGTATTTTAATTAAGCGAAACACAAAAAACTTTGAGCGCCAGCTTAAGCTCTTGGGCTCTCTTTTCGATTGGGATCATGCAGTAGATACCACGCAGCCAGAATATTACAAATGGACGCAGTGGCTTTTCCTTCAGCTCTATAAAGCAGGCCTTGCTTATAAGGCAAAAGCTTCGGTGGATTGGTGCCCTTCTTGCAAAACAGTTCTCGCAGACGAACAGGTTATCAATGGGAAATGCGAGAGATGCGGCACAGAAGTTATTCAAAAAGAACTTGAACAGTGGTTTTTTAGGATTACGAAATATGCCGATAAGTTGCTCAAAAACCTTGAGTGGATCGATTGGTCGGAGCGTACAAAAATAGCCCAACGAAATTGGATCGGTAAAAGCGAAGGAGCAGAAATAGAATTCAAAATTCAATCCGCCAGCCGTCGGACAAAAATTAATGTATTTACAACGAGGCCAGATACATTGTTCGGCGCAACATATATGGTATTGGCGCCAGAGCATAACTTGGTTGATGAGCTACGAAACCGCATTGAAAACTGGGAAGAGATTGAAGCATATAGGAAAGAGGCAAAGAAAAAAAACGAGTTGGAGCGTACGGAGCTTGCAAAGGAGAAAACAGGAGTTGAGCTGAAAGGGATAAAAGCGATAAATCCCGCGAACAAAGAAGAGATCCCTGTGTATATTGCAGATTATGTGCTTGCGAGTTACGGGACTGGGGCCATTATGGCTGTACCCGCGCATGATCAACGCGACTGGGAATTTGCAAAAAAGTACAATCTTCCAATAGCGCAGGTTATTTGCCAGAACTATCCAGAAAAAATATGTCCAATTCTTGAAGAAGCATATATAGGGGCGGGGTATCTTGTTGGTTCCGGGCAATTTGATGGAATGCCAAATGAAAAAGCAAAGTGGGCAATTAAGAATTTCGTAAAAGGAAAGAAAACAATAAAATACCATCTTCGAGATTGGTTGATTTCAAGACAACGGTATTGGGGGCCGCCAATACCCATTGTTTATTGCGACAAATGCGGGACTGTTCCAGTGCCGGAAAAAGATCTGCCGGTAGAACTTCCTTATGTAAAAAACTTTCGGCCAGAAGGCACTGGAAAATCTCCTTTGGCTTCGGTGAAAAGTTTCGTGCGCACGAAATGCCCAACGTGCAAAGGGCCAGCGCAAAGAGAAACAGATGTGTCTGACACTTTTTTGGATTCAGCGTGGTATTTCCTGCGCTATCCTTCGACTCGCTCCGCCCGATCAAGGCAAGTCCCGTTTGAAAAAGAGCTTACCAAGAAATGGCTTCCGGTTGATATGTACATTGGCGGACAGGAGCACGCTGCTTTGCATTTACTCTATTCTCGGTTTGTCACAATGGCGCTGAAGGACATGGGCCATATTGAGTTCGAAGAACCATTCGCGAAGTTTCGCGCGCATGGCCTGCTCATCAAAGAAGGCAAGAAAATGTCAAAATCCAAGGGGAACGTGGTAAACCCCGACGAGTTTATTGAAAAATTTGGCGCTGATACGGTTCGGACGTATTTAATGTTTCTCGGGCCGTTTTCTGAAGGTGGCGATTGGTCAGATAAGGGAATCATCGGCGTCTATAGATTTTTGAACAGAATCTGGGTCCAAGCTCAAAAGCCAAAGCTCAATCCGCCAGCTGGCGGACAAAATCAAAAATTAGAAACACTGCGGCATAGGACAATAAAGAAAGTTACGGAAGATCTGGAGAATTTGCATTACAATACGGCAATCGCGGCGCTCATGGAATTTTCCAACGAGATGCAAACTTTCGAGAAAGTTCAGAAAGAAGATATAAAAAATCTCCTCATTATGCTGGCGCCTTTTGCCCCGTATATTACAGAAGAATTATGGCAGCGACTGGGGAACGCGGGAAGTGTGCATGATCAGCCGTGGCCGAAATATGACGCAAAGAAAATACAGCAGGAGCGCGTAAAACTGGTTTTACAGGTAAACGGCAAGGTTCGCGATGTTATTGAAGTAGATGCTGCACTTGGGGAGTCAGAAACAAAACGATTGATTCTGCAAAACGAAAAAGTGCAAAACTACCTTGCGGGAAAAGAGCCAAAAAAAATCATCTTTGTGCCCGGCAGACTGGTAAATGTGGTAATATAGTTTTTATGTGCGGAATTGTAGGTTATATTGGGAAACCAAAGGATATACACGAGGGGCTTGAAGCGCTAAAGCGACTCGAGTACCGCGGATATGATTCTGCGGGCATGGCCGCGTACGATCCCGGGCAAAAGGAGATACTTTGCGTAAAAGCAGTAGGAAAGATTGAGAATCTTGAGAAAAGGGTAAAAGGCATAGATATAAAGGCTTCGCCCTCCCTTTTCTATACCCGCTGGGCGACACACGGAGGTGTAACCGAACAAAACTGCCATCCGCACGCTGATTGCAAGGGGAATATCTGGGTGGCGCACAACGGCATTATTGAGAATTACCAGCAGCTCAAAGAGAAACTTATTGAGCAGGGGCATACATTCGTTTCAGAGACAGACACCGAGGTTATCCCGCATTTAATCGAGCATGCGTTCAGGGGCGATCTCGCAAAGGCCGTGCGGGAAGTTGTTCCGTTATTGAAGGGCGCTTTTGCGCTGGTTATTATCGCAAAAGACGACCCTGAACAATTGATAGCTGTTCGAAATTCCGCTCCTCTCCTTATTGGGGTAGGAAAGGGGGAATATATCGTAGCCTCCGATCCTTCGGCTGTAGTGGGGATCACCAAAGAAGTAGTATATCTGGCCGATGGTGAAATGGCAGTGATCAAAAAAGACGGTTACGCCGTGCAGGATATCGATGGCAATCATGTGAAAAAGACGGTAGATGTGATTGATTGGAAAATTGAAGACGCGCAAAAAGGAGGATACGAGCATTTTATGCTCAAAGAAATTATGGAACAGCCGGAAGGCATTGCGGATACGCTGCGCGGCCGCTTCGGAGAGAGAGTTGGGGAGGTGAAATTGGGGGGATTAGAACAGGTTGCAAAGCGTCTCAATGCGATTGAGCGCGTACACATCATCGGTATGGGAACTGCGTATCTCGCGGGGCTCGTGGGCGAGTATTTGATTTCCGGGTATGCTAAAGTGCCGGCGGATACGGATACGGCCTCGGAATTTCGCTACCGCAGCCCGATTATTGACGACAAAACGGCGTATATTTTTATCTCCCAGTCAGGAGAAACAGCAGACACGCTGGGCGCGCTTAAGGAGGTGAAGCGGCAGGGCGGATTGACTCTCGGCATTATCAATGTGGTTGGCTCTTCGGTCGCGCGCGAAGTGCACGCCGGATTGTATAATCATGTGGGGCCTGAAATCGGCGTTGCCTCTACGAAAGTATTCACGTCGCAGCTGACGCTTCTTGCGCTTTTGGCCGTGTTTTTTGCGAATCAAAAAGGAACTCTGCTGCCTGAACTTACCGAGGAGCTGAAGAAAATTCCGGAAACGGCAGAACGCTTCCTGCAAGATACGAAGTCCGTGCAGCAGCTTGCTGAAAAATACGCGAAAGTAGATAGCATGCTATATATAGGAAGGAAGTATCAGTATCCTATTGCTTTGGAAGGGGCTCTCAAGCTCAAGGAAATTTCATATGTGCACGCGGAAGGATTTTCCGGCGGCGAGCTAAAGCACGGTCCCATAGCGCTAATAGATGAACGGATCCCCACACTCGCGCTTTGCCCCAAAGACAGCGTCTATGAAAAAATGATTTCCAACATTCAGGAAGTGAAAGCGCGTAAAGGACCAATTATCGCAGTGGCAACAGAAGGGGATAAGGAGATTGCGAAAATCGCAGATGATGTGCTGTATATCCCGCGGGTGCCGGAGCCATTGATGCCTTTGATTTCCGTGATTCCTTTGCAATTGTTTGCCTATTATATGGCAGTTCTGCGCGGCCATGATCCGGATAAGCCTCGCAACCTCGCCAAATCCGTCACGGTTGAATAGGTATGAGCCAAACGAAAAATATTGTTGTTATTGGAGGAGGAACGGGAACGTATACGGCTCTTGTGGGGCTGAAAAAATATCCGGTGAATTTAACCGCGATTGTTTCCATGGCAGACGACGGCGGATCTACCAAGGTTCTCCGGGAAGAATTTGGCGTGTTGCCGCCTGGTTCAGTGCGCCCCGCGTTAGTGGCTCTCTCCCACGCGCCGCAAGCTATATCCAATTTGTTTCAGTTTCGTTTTGCAGAAGGTGGACTTAGTGGACACAGCTTCGGCAATCTGTTTTTAACGGCGCTTGCCAAACAGCTTGGAAGTTTTGAAAAAGCAATCGAGGAGGCAGGCCGCATTTTAAACATTCAGGGCAGAGTGATTCCCTCCACGCTTGATAACTGCACATTGGTCGCGGAGCTTGAAAACGGCGAAGTTATCCGGGGAGAAACAAATATCGATATTCCTAAGCACGATGGAAATTTAAAGATTAAAAAAGTACGGCTTGATCTTAGGTGTAGGGCAAATCCCAAAGCTATTGAAGCTATCAAGGGGGCAGATGTTGTCGTGATTGGTCCCGGGGATTTGTACACAAGCATTATGCCGAATTTTTTGATAGAAGGCATTGGAGAGGCTGTGCGCGAAAGCCGAGCAAAAAAAGTATTCGTGTGCAATCTGATGACCAAGTTTGGCGAAACCAACGGTTTTTCCGCGGAAAACTTTGTGGAAGCGCTAGAGAAATATCTTGGGAAAGGAGCGCTTACCCATATTATCGTAAATACGAAGAGGCCGGCGCCCGAACGAATTCAAAAATACGAGGAGGCGCACGCGCATTTCGTGGAGTACGATAAAAAAAGGCTGAAAGAGAATGGATTGAAGGTGATTGAAGAGGATGTGTTGCGGCCGGTGGGGCTTATTCGCCACAATTCAGATGCTTTAGCTCGGATTATTTGCAAGCTCTAGCTTGCTTTTTGGAGTAATTTGGCTATTATCAAGGCATGCAGGCTGTTATCATTGCCGCGGGCGAATCCAAGCGATTTTGGCCGTTGAACAACGGCATTCACAAATCCCAATTTAAACTTCTGGGAAAGCCTTTGGTTTACTGGGCTTTGAAGGGACTTGCAGAAAACGACATCCGAGACGTAGCAATTGTGGTGGGCAAAAACTCTTCAATGCGGGGAATGCTCGCTAAAGAAAATGTCCGCCAGCTGGCGGATGGGATGAAGATTAACTATCTTGTGCAAGAAGAGCCGCTGGGTACGGGAAACGCCTTGTGGCAAGCAAAGGATTTTATTAAAGAGCGGTTTGTTCTCTTGTGGGGCAACAAAGCTGGCTCCAAAGAATTAGTAAAACAAATAATCGAAAAGCAAAAAAAGGATAATGCCGACGCAGTGCTTGTGGGGACTGCAGCGGGAAACCCTTCCGAATATGGGGTTTTCCGTTTCGATGGAGAGAAAGTAGCCGAAATAGTTGAGAATCCGGATCAGGGCAAAGAGCCATCAAACATTGCGTTCGCTGGAGCTCGGCTTTTAGCCCCAGACTTTTTTGAGTATTACGAAAAACTTTCCAAACATCACGAAGCAGACTTGGTGGATGCAACGAACATATACTTGAAAGATAAAAAAGTTAGCCTTCTTATGAGCGAAGGCAAGGGGTTGACTCTTAAATATCCGTGGGATCTATTTAGCATCATGGATGTTTTGTTCGAGTTGCAGAAACCTGCTATTTCTCCCAGCGCGAAAATCGGCAAAAATGTCGTGATTGATGGTCCGGTATATATTGGAGAGAACTGCGTGATTGGACATCATAATGTGCTGCGCGGGCCGGTGAATTTGGAGGCGAATTGTAAAACAGGAGTTTTCATGGAAATAAAGCATTCTATTGTGCAAGAGGGGACAACATTCCACTCAGGATATTTGGGTGATTCCATCATCGGGAAAAACTGCAGGTTTGGAGCAGGATTTATTACGGGGAATCTTCGTTTCGACAAAAAGCCGATATACGGTCTTCCCAAACTTGGGGTAATTGTGGGCGATAATTCTGCGTTTGGGATTCATTCGGGCATCATGCCCGGCGTGCTCATTGGGGCCAATTGCGTAGTGGGACCTGGCACGCATGTGTTTAAAGATCTTCCAGACCATACTGCATACTACGCGAAGCCAGAAAATGTTATAAAATAAATGAAAATTGTCCACATTGCGAAAGACACTATTGAGGAAGTGATGAGGGAGATACAGGTTTTGTTGAAAGCGGGGAAAGTGGTGGCGTGTCCGACCGATACGGTGTATGGGCTATTGGCAGATGCGACGAACAGAGACGTTGTTGCGAGAATTTTCCAGATAAAAGGAAGAGAAAAGGGGAAACCGTTGTCGGTGTTTGTGAAAGACATTGCGGCGGCAAAAGAGTTGGCGGAGATTTCGCCCGAACAAGAATTATATCTGCGCGATGTCTGGCCCGGGAACGTAACGGTACTTTTAGAAAGCAGGCATAAACTTCCTGAATTTTTCCAAAAAGAAGGAAAGGTTGGAATTCGTATTCCGCGACATCCTCTGCTGAACGAAATTTTAGAAAATTTCGGAAATCCATTGACCGGCACTTCAGCGAATGTTTCCGGTCAACCCCCGTGTTTGGACAGCAAAGAAGTTTTGGCTCAATTCCAGGAGCGAGAATTCCAGCCCGATGTGCTGCTGGACGCAGGAAAACTGCCAGAAGCGCGCCCCTCTACGGTTATTGATATAACGAAAACCCCTCCCGAAATATTGCGAAAATAATTTCCTATGAAAACTATTCAGGCGCAAGACAAAGAAATCTTCGACCTCATTAAAAAAGAAGAAAAAAGGCAGGTCCAAACCATTGATTTGATTGCTTCTGAAAATTATCCATCCCGGGCGGTAAGAGCCGCCCTAACTTCTCTGTTTGTGGCAAAATATTCAGAAGGCAGGCCTTACAAAAGATACTATGGCGGCATGGAGAATGTGGATGTGCTGGAAACTCTTGTTGAAGAGCGGGCAAAAAAGGCGTTCGGGCTTGGAGAGGATTGGGCCGTAAACGTGCAGCCATATTCCGGAAGCCCCGCAAACTATGCGGTATATCGCGGGCTGCTCGACCGAGGAGATACGATTTTGTCTCTCGATCTAAGCCATGGCGGACACCTGACGCACGGCTCGCCCGTAAGTTTGAGTGGAATTGATTTTCATATTGTTCACTATATGGTTGATCAAAGAACCCAGAGATTAGATTACGGAGCAATTGGAGAACTTGCCATTGAGGCAAGGCCAAAGTTGATTATTGCCGGGTATAGCGCCTATTCAAGGATTATCGATTTTGAGGCATTCGGAAAAATTGCCCAGAAAGTCGGCGCGTATTTGATGTGCGATATCGCGCATATCGCAGGACTTATAGTGGGGAAAGCGCACCCGAGCCCGTTTCCGCACGCGGATGTTGTTACCACAACCACGCATAAAACCTTGCGCGGACCCCGAGGAGCCATGATTATTTGCAGAGAAGGGTTGCGCGATAAGATTTTTCCAAAGGTTTTCCCGGGATTGCAGGGTGGACCTCACAATCATACTATTGCCGCTTTGGGCGTTGCCCTGAAAGAAGCTGTAACGCCCGCGTTTCGCAGGTATGCTTCGCAAGTCGTGAAAAACGCGCAGGCGCTGGCAAAGCATTTGCAGGCGCACGATTTTGAAATTGTTTCCGGCGGGACCGATAACCACGTGATGCTGGTGGATCTTCGGAATAAAGAGATTCGAGGGAAGCAGGCGCAAGAGCTGCTAGAATCCGCGGGCATCGTAACAAACCGCAACACCATTCCGTTTGATCCTAATACGCCGTTCAACCCTTCGGGTGTGCGTTTTGGAACTCCGGCAGTGACAACACGCGGAATGAAAGAACGGGAAATGAAGCAGATAGCCTCTTGGATTTCAGAAGTAATCTCCACTCCGGAATCTGCTTCCCGCGTGAAAAAAGAAGTCGCCTCGTTTTGCAAACAATTTCCTATTCCTTGAGTCATGGCAAAGTTACTGTACGGAGACAAAATCGCAGAAGAGGTCTTGGAGGAATTGGCCAAGCAGAAGTCCAAACGCAGGCTGAAGCTTGCAGTGTTTCAGGTTGGAGAGAGCGCAGTTTCTGCACAATACATCGCAGAGAAGGGAAAGGCCGCAGAACGCGTCGGCGTTCAATTTGAATTGGTTTCTTTTCCCAAGGGTACGTCGCAGAAGAAAGTCAGGGAAGCGGTCCAAGAGGCGGGTAAGTCTTCGCGGGTTTCCGGCATTGTTGTCCAATTGCCCCTTCCCGTAAAGTTCAATACGCAGGAGATCCTGGATGCCATTCCATTAGAAAAAGACGTGGACGTGCTTTCTTCGCGCGCGTTTGGTCTTTTTGCGCTTGGGAAGCTGCCTATTCTTCCTCCCACCGCGCATGCGATCATGCTTCTGCTCGAGTATTACAATATCGCGTGGCAAGGAAAACATATTGTAGTTGTGGGAGCCGGAAGATTAGTTGGCCTTCCCGCGATACTTTCTCTCGTAATGAACAAGGCAACATTTACTTCCGTGAACGAGAAAACAAAATCACTCGCCGCTTTTACCCGTCAGGCGGATATTCTTATTTCCGGCGTGGGGAAGCCCAAACTCATTAAAAGCTCAATGCTTAAAAAGGAGGTTGTGGTGGTTGACGCTGGTACTTCGTTGGATCGCGGGACTACCACGGGCGACGTGGATTTTAACTCGGCGGTTGAAAAAGTGAGAGCGATTACGCCGGTGCCGGGCGGCGTTGGACCTCTTACCATAGCATGCTTGCTCTCTAATCTCTTCGCTGTGGAAAAAACCCTTCTGTAATTCTTTTGCATACTGTATAATAAAAATGGAGTATTTCACGATCAGTCGCGCTGAAATATTTTACTATTAAAAAATTTATAAAACATAATGAATAATTTGGATTTTTTGAATGAATTCGCATTAGAGTTTGGATTCTATTTGCCAACCTTAGTGGGCGCGCTGGCGATTTTGCTTTTAGGATGGATTGTCGCATTACTTGTAGCAGGGATCGTGCGCGGAGCCCTTAGGCGCACTACTTTAGACGAACGCATCGCCTCCTGGCTTATGGGAAGCAAGGCAGAGGGCATCGCGGTAGAACGGTGGGTCGCGAAGATCGTCTTCTATTTTATTCTGCTGTTCGCGCTGGTCGCGTTTTTTGAGACACTTGGGCTTTCGCTGGTCGCCTCTTCACTTGATAACTTTTTGGGCCAAATCTCCTCGTATATTCCACGATTGATCGAAGCTGGTTTTGTGCTGGTGATTGCCTGGGTTTTGGCAAGCGCCTCGCGCCTTGTTACAAGGCGCGTGTTGAGTTTGGCAAAGATTGATAAGCAGCTGGAGGTGCAGGCAGGAGTGCGGCGCGAAAAAGCGGCGCCTCTGGCGCAAACTCTCTCTGAAGCTGTGTACTGGTTTATCTTTCTTCTGTTTCTCCCTGCGCTTTTGGACGCTTTAGCGCTTCACGGGCTTTTGGAACCGATACAGGGGATGATCGACAAGGTGGTAACATTTCTCCCCAATCTGTTGGCCGCAGGACTTTTACTGCTCGTGGGATGGTTTGTGGCACGCATTATGCAGCGCATCGTGACCAATCTGTTGGTCGCCTCCGGAGCTGACCAGTTAGCGGATCGAGTTGGCATTGCGCATATATTGGGAGCTCAAACTTTGTCGGGAATGTTTGGGGTTGTTGCGTACGTGTTGGTGCTGATTCCGGTGTTTATAGCAAGCTTGAACGCGCTCGGGCTGGACGCGGTGACGGATCCGGCGAGCAATATGCTTGGCATTATTCTTGCCGCCATTCCGTCTGTGTTTGCCGCGGGTATCGTTATGGTGTTTGCCTATATCGTGGGGCGCTTGGTGAGCAGGCTTGTCGCTAACTTGCTGGATTCCATAGGGTTTGATAACGTGCTGGAACTTTTAGGGTTGGGAAAGGAGATGCATGGGACGCGAAAGCCGTCTGAAATTGTTGGATACCTTACTTTGGTGGGCATCCTTCTGTTTTCTTTTATCGAAGCGATGCGGCTTTTGGGCTTTGAAGTGGTGGCAGGGTTTGTAGCCGAATTCATTGTGTTTTCCGGGCATGTTCTTCTGGGACTCGTGATCTTTGCTATAGGTCTTTACTTGGCGAATGTAGCTTCGCACGCGATAACGACAGGAAGAAAAGGCAAAACGCATATGTTTGCCTTGGCAGCGAAAATAGCGATTCTTGTGTTTACGGGAGCTATGGCATTGCGCCAGATGGGTTTGGCAAACGAGATTATCAGTATTGCTTTTGGCCTTATTTTAGGTTCCCTTGCGGTTGCGGTCGCTCTGGCGTTTGGGTTGGGAGGGCGCGACGTAGCAGCAAGACATTTGGAAGGTTGGACTAAATCCTTAAAGAGAAGGCGGTAGGCTCTTTTACAAATAATCGGCAGTATGGTAGGAAAAAGTTGAAGATATAATAGAGCACCTAAGGAGGATAAGATGGCTAACATGGTAGAAAGGAAACTAACTGTTGGGCCGCTTATGGGACTGGTGTTTGGGTTCACAAGCATCCAAGCGCTCGGGGCCGCTCTGGACCTTGAGTTGTTTAACGTGCTTTCGGGCGGAAAGGGCGTGGATGTTCCGGAAGCCTCCGACTTGCTAGGGATCGAAGAGCGGCCAGCAAGGGCGCTGCTCATCTCTTGCACAGCTCTTGGTTTGCTCGGGAGGCGGGAGGACGGCCGTTACTACAATTCGCCTCTTTCAGAAAAATTTCTCGTGCGGGGCAAGCCCGACTATTTTGGCGGTTGGGTGATCATGGCAAGAGATCGGTTGTTCCCCGCTTGGATGGGATTGACCGAGGCGCTTAAAACAAACCGCCCGAGGACATGGAAAGAGGGATCCGGGCACTTTGAGTCCATATATTCCCACCCTGGGGAGTTGCGGACGTTCCTGGAAGGAATGCACTCTTTGAGCATCCAATCCGGGAGGGCTCTGGCTGAGGCACTTGATTTTTCCTCGTGTAGCCGCCTACTGGATGTTGGCGGGGGATCGGGCGCGTACGCCATCGCGGTGCTGGAACAATACCCTCGTCTTCGGGGGGTAGTTTTTGACCTTCTTCCTGCCCTGGAATTCGCGCAAGAGAAGATAGCAGAGGCTGGACTATCCGGGCGCCTTAAAACCATTGGCGGCGACTTTTTCAAAGAGCTGCCGAAGGGATTCGATGCGCACCTTCTCTCCATGATTCTTCATGACTGGGGCCCCGAGGAGAATCGCGCGATTCTTCGAGCATGTTTTGACGCGTTGCCCCCGCGCGGCATCGTCATCATCAGCGAGCTGATGATGGACGACGAGGAAACCGGGCCATTGCCAGCAGCCCAGATGGCAATGAATATGATTGTCGAAAATATGGGATTCAACTATACCTGGGGAGAGTACGAGCAGTGGCTTACGGAAGTGGGATTCAGGGGAATTCGGCGGATCCCCCTGCAATCTCCTGCCGCCAATGGGGTCATTGTTGGCAGTAAGCCATAACAAAAAGGGCGGGGTATTCTATCCTGCCCTAGTTTTTTACGAGTACTATTTTCTGTGCTACAATAGAACAATAACAATCAAGGTCAGGATCTATTCATAAACTAATTCGATTCTTTACAATATGGAGCAAGCAGAACAGACAATGCAACCAGCGCAAAGGCCTTCGCCCAGCAATCTTGTATATATCGTTGGTGCCGCTCTGGTTCTTTTTATTTTCTTTTTAGGAGCATGGTGGTTTTTGGGAAGAATTTCCCGGCTTCCAGAACAGCCACAGCCTTTTGTAGTAGTTCTCCCGATGTGGGATTCTCCTCCGGGGAGGCCATTAACCGAGGGTTTTGTGAAGAAAATGGAAGAGCTTGGCTATAAAGAAGGTATTGATATCGTCTACAAGCGCCATGGGTTCCTTGCGCCGGGCCCGGAAACGCTCGGAGTTGTCAGGGGTATATACGAGTCCGATTTGACAGAGGGCATAGATCTTATCTTTGCCGCCGAATGGAGCGATACGAAAGCGGCACAAGAAGCGACCAAAGCTGTAGGCAAACCGGTCCCCATCGTATTTGCCGACATTACCAATCCGATTGAATTTGGTTTTGCGGAAACGTGGGCTTCTCCTGGCGCCAACCTGACAGGGGTGGCAGAGAGACGCAACGACGTTGTGGAAAAATCTCTTGAATTATTCACCGGAATAGTTCCGGGAATCAAAAAAATTGGAGTAGCCGCGCAGGGTTTCATGCTGCCGGGCGAGCCGTCCATTAGCTACTATGAAGCCCTCTTGGAACAGGCAGAAAAGATGGGTCTTGAGATAGTGGAATACACGACCGATGTTCCTCCGGGTCCGGGTTATAGAGAGGAAGTGACTCGCGTCTTCGATAGTATTCAGAAAGGAGAAGTGGATGCCTGGCTTCATATTCCCGGCCATTTCTTTACTAATCAGCAAACGCTTGAGCATCAACTTGCTTTGCGGCTCAAAATTCCTCACATGCTTCCTGCCGTAGAACATAATGACGAAACCGGAGAATTAGTGGGACTCTTCGTGTACGGAGCAGATTTTGTTGAGAAAGGAGAGCAGGCTGCCATTTTCGCGGATAAAATATTGCGCGGGGGCACGCTTGCGTCTGACATTCCTCTGGAACTTCCCGACCGGTATATTATCGTGATTAATCTCAAAACGGCTGAAGCAATTGGAGTTACCATTCCGCCGGAAATTCTTGAGTTGGCAGATCGGATCATTGAATAATTCTTCTCAAATGAAATGCAACTGCGGTTGAGGACCAAACTAATACTGTTTGGGTTGTTGTTTGCGATACTTCCTCTCGGGGCAGCGATGTCCCCCTCCGTTTTGAGATTTTACGATACCCAGAGAAATGTTGCCCTTGAAAGACAGTCCCGGATAGCAAATAGCACGGCTCAAGAAATTGCCCATTTTCTCGCTACACAATTTCTTCACGCGCAGGAAGTTGCGCTTCTTCAAGGTGAACTTATACAGGATGAAGTATTGCGGAGCATTGTTATGGAGCGGCTTTTGTTTAAGAACGTTTCATTCGTTGATCTCTCCCTCATAAGTGCAGATGGGCAAGAAATAGAAAGAAAACATCGATACCGCACCATACGAGAAGACGATCTGCGTGATCTCTCTGCCAGCGAGGTATTTCAAGCGGCGCGGCAAGGCACGGCATATGTAAGCGACGTGTACTTTGATCAGGGGAGACCGTTGTTCCTTATTGGGGCCGGAATTTACAATAGGAGTAACGAGCTTCAGAGTGTAACGCTCGCGGAGGTAGATGCAAGGATTATGCAGCGGGTGGTGAGCGAGACGACGATTGCCCAAGGAGGAGGGAGGGCGTATATTGTCAACACAGACGGAATTGTGGTGGCGCATCCAGATATTTCTACGGTGCTGGCTCAGCGAGACTTTTCTTTCCTTCCCATAGTGGAGGCCCTCAAGCAGACTCCCGTAGAAATGCCCGCGAACCAATATCGGAATGAGCTCGGGGAAAATGTGCTGGGTTTTGGGGTCCCTATTGTCGTGCAATTTGATGGTTCTACAAGAACTCCATGGTATGTAATTGCCGAAGAGAATGCTTCTTTCGCGTTTCGTCATGTAAAAGAAGTGCTTTGGTTTTCGCTTGTTGCTTTTGCGCTTGCAGGAGCGTTGGCGGTGGGGGGCGCCTTGTTCGTATCACGACGCATCGTTAGGCCCATTGAGACGATCCAGCGGTCAGCGATACGGATAGGAAAAGGAGATTTTGGTCAACGAGTTACCGTACATACGCATGATGAGGTTGAAGAGTTGGCACGAGGGTTTAACCAGATGGCAGAACGGCTGCAAGAGGGAAAGGAGCGAAATGAACAAATTTCCCGAATAAAGTCAGAATTTCTTTCCATTACCGCCCATCAGCTTCGCACCCCGCTATCTGCTTTAAAGTGGGCGTTGTACATGGTATTGGAGGGAGACACGGGCCCATTGAAAAAAGCGCAAAAGGAACTTTTGGAAAAGGGGTACAAGTCAAACGAGCGGATGATCGCTTTGGTAAATGATCTTTTGGACGTTGTACGCATAGAAGAGGGGCGTTTCGACTATAAGTTTGCAGAGGGTTCGATCGCGCCAATCATTGAAGATATCGTGCGAGAAATAAAAATTATTGCGGATCAAGGAGGGGTGCAGCTTTTGTTTCACAAGTCATCGCATAGGCTTCCCATGGTTGCGCTTGACGAGAGTAAATTTCGGCTGGCATTGTCGAACATCCTTATGAACGCGGTGCGATATACGAGCCCAAAGGGACGGGTAGATATCGAGCTTACTCTTCATGATCATGAAATTCTTGTATTGGTAAAAGATACGGGGATAGGGATACCAAGGGAGCAGTTAGGGCGTTTATTTACCAAATTTTTCCGTGCGGGGAACGCTATTCGCGTGCAGCCCGACGGAAGCGGCCTTGGGTTGTTTATCGCCAAAAACATTATTGAAAAACACGGCGGCAAAATTTGGATTGAATCTGAAGAAGGCAAAAGGACTACCGTATATTTCACAATTCCAACTTCTCGCAAGTAGAATGGAAACTATTTTGTCAAATTGAAAAGAGAATACCCTCTTTGAGTTGACAAAGGCTTTTGCTGTTCTGTATAATGAAATAACATATGAAGAAAGATTTATTGATCCCTGTCATGGTTATCATGGGGGTATTGGCAACTGCCTATATCGTTGTTTTTGATTGGGAGTATAATCTGCTGGAAGCAGAAATGGGTCTTATCGATCAGTTGCTCTTAAGTAGCGAGGAAAACCCGGCCGGATTAGTGCAACAGGGAAGCGTAACTGCTTATCTGGGGCAAATGATTTTTTGGACTTTCTCCCTGATTCTTCTTGGATTGGTGTGGGCTGGGTTTCTTTTCCCGAAAAGGCCTTTGGTTGAAAAGATCATTTTCTCCTTGCCGTTCGGCGTTCTTGTAATGCCCCTTATTTTTGTGATACCGGCCTGGATAATTTCTGCGGGAAAAATAGGGGGAGAGTTGTTTGGGACAGGTATGCCTCCATACTACGGACCTACGGTGGGGAAAATTGTTTATCTTATTTCGTCGAACCACGAACAGGGATATGAGATTGCCGCGGTCCTCGGCTTTCTTGTTGTTGGACTTTTGATTTTAGGAATAACAAAGTTGGTGCGAAAGGATGGAACAGTTTCTTAGCCTTTTCTTTTTTATTGACAAACTCCCCGCGTGGGTTTTGGCGGCAGGAATGAGATGGGGTATTGATATGGCGTGTTTGTGCGCCCTGCCGAATTTCTTTAACCTCATTTTGCACTTCATCATCGGTGGGATTATTGTTATAATGCTTATGCAATATGGGATAAGAAAAAACTTCTTTTTGCCGCTTTTGTTGCTGGGCATTATGTTTTCCGGAGTATCAAAGTTTATTGATTGGATTCAGAATATGCTTACGGCAACGGGGAATACGGTGTTTTTCAGCTATAACCTCGACCTCTTGGTTGAAGCTCTGCAATTTATTGGCATTGCCATCATCTTTTATTATATCTTTAGGAGTTTATTTGCGTCGAAACCTTCTTTGACTAAACCATCAAATCTATGATTCCCACCCCGGCACCAGCCCCGCTTCTCAACGTCATACTTCATGGAGCAGTATTTCTTTTCGTGTTGAGCACGTTTGTTATCGCGCTGATTGTTTGGATTCGGAGAAAGCGTGAGACGATGCCCGCAGAAGAATCGGAATCCTGGGAAATATTCGTGCTCGGCCTTTTCTTCTATATGGTTTCTGAATTTTCCGACCTTTTCACGCCAAGTCTGCGGGCAAGTTTGGGAATGCACAACTACTTTACCGAATTTGCGCTGCTCGTGGGCCTCGCATTCATCTTTATTGCTATGCGGCGCCGCCTGCTTATTGTCTCTGAGGCAGAACAAGGGGAGCAACCTTGACAAACGCCTCGTTATTTATATACACTACACATAGACCCTACCAGTAAAGTAGGGATTTTGTTACGTGGAGGTGCCGAAATGGCAGGATTTGCGGTAAAGTATAAGGCGGTGGATGGAGAATATTATGACAAGACGCATCTCCCCCTTGCCGGTGCCCAGATCGGCAAGTGGGTCAAAGCTCTACGCGTCATTCGCGGAAAGGGGGATTTTCAGCAAATTACTCTCGTGGACCTCAAGGATGGGGTGACTGCGTCGGAGGTTCTCGAATCGGCGGAAATGAAGGCCGTGACGGCCGACATGGCTAACTTCACGGACCCTCAAGCCGTAGAGGTCTTGCGGTTCGAGTAATCTTCAAAATTGCCCTGGCAGCACTAAGCTGTTGCCAGGGCACTGTTTTTTCAAAAAGAGAGCTATGCTACAATAAGACAAAGATTTCTTTATGCGGTTTTCTTTGCAGATATTTTTTTTCGGATTGCTCATATTCTTTATGCTGATGGGAACGATTTTTGTATTTGTGACAGTACAGGTATTTCAGCATAGTTTGTTAAGCATTGCTCCCGGAGAGTTGCCGCCAGAGGAAGTGAGAGAAGCGACCATATCCGTGGCAATCCAGCAAGGGTTTATTGTGCTCGCCATGCTTGCTCTCGTGGGAGGCATCTTCTTTTTCGCAATGCGTATCTTTGTTATCGTGCCCCTCCGGGAACTTCATTCTTCTATCCAGAGAGTGAGTGAACAAAATTTTCAGATTCGTTTGCCTAATGGGCCGGATAACGAAATTGGCGATTTATTCAAGGCATTCAACGAGATGGCAGAACGGCTGCAGGAGGGAAGAGAGCGCGATGAACAGGTTTCTCAAATGAAATCTGAATTTCTTTCCATTGCCGCCCATCAGCTTCGTACCCCTCTTTCCGCCTTAAAGTGGATGTTGTGTCTTGTGCTCGAGGGAGACATGGGAAAACTCAAAAAGAGCCAGGAAGAGCTGCTGCAAAAAGGGTATGATTCCAACGAGCGGATGATTAGTTTGGTGAATGATCTTCTCGACGTAGTGCGTATTGAAGAAGGGAGATTCGCCTATACGTTTACGCGAACTTCACTTGTGCAGTTGTTCGAAGAGACAACGCGCGGCGTGAAAATTCTTGCAGACCAGAAGGGGATCGCTTTGACCTTCCACACGACGCAACCGCCCGCGGCGATCCCTATGGTTGCTCTCGATAAGGAAAAGTTTCCATTGGCTTTCACGAACATTCTCGACAACGCGATTCAGTACACCCCTGCGAAGGGGAAAGTGGATGTGAATATTTCGTTTCAAAAAGAAATTTTGGTTACGGTGCGCGATACCGGTATCGGGATTCCGAAACGCCAACTTCCGCGCGTCTTTACAAAGTTTTTCCGCGGAGAAAATGCGGCTCGGATGCAAACCTCCGGGAGCGGTCTCGGGTTGTTTATCGCCAAAAACATTATTGAAAAACACGGCGGCAAAATTTGGATTGAATCGGAAGAAGGCAAAGGGACTACCGTATATTTCACTATTCCGGTGCCGAAATAAAAAAATATTGTGCGTGTTCCGCACAAAGTGGTGCCGCGGGAGAGAATCGAACTCTCATGAGGTTGCCCTCGCGGGATTTTGAGTCCCGTGCGTCTCCCTGTTCCGCCACCGCGGCATAGGATATAGTGTACTGAAAAAATGGGGTTTTGTAAACCCTATTTTTGGTTGGTAGGACAAGCGGGGCTTGAGCATTTCACTTTCTTGCGGGCAGTTTCAACAAGGAGAGAGTTGCATGTTTTGCATTTTTCTCCGGTAGGTTTGTCCCACAACGCAAAGTCGCATGCAGGATATTGGTCGCATCCATAAAAAACCTTTTTCCGTTTGGTGCGTTTTGCCGTGAGTTGGCCTGGTTTGTCCCGCTTCGCAGGATCTGGCGAAGCCAGACATTTCGGACAAGGGACATTAATGGTATTCTCCTCGAGAGAAGCAGTATATTTGCATTCGGGAAATCCGGAACAGGCGTAGAATTTTCCATATCTGCCAAAGCGGATAAGAAGGCGGTTGTCCCGCTTCGCGGGATCTGGCGAAGCCAGACACTCAGGGCATATTTTATCTGTTTTTTCTGCCGCTATTGTTCGTTTTGATACTTCTATCTCCTTTTTTTCCAAATTCTTGGCAAACGGTTCGTAAAATTCTTTCATCATAGGTTGCCATTCTTTTTTCCCCTCCGCGATTTTGTCCAAGTCTTCTTCCATCTCCGCGGTAAAGTCTATGTCCACAATTTCCGGGAAATGCTCCACCAGCAAGTCGTTTACCGCAATGCCAATTTCCGTGGGCCGAAGGCGGCGCTGGTCATCTTTTTCTACGTAATTACGATCCTGAATCGTGGAGAGAATGGGTGCGTAAGTCGATGGCCTCCCAATGCCGTGTTGTTCTAACATTTTTATTAAGCTTGCTTCATTGTATCGTGGAGGGGGTTGGGTAAAATGCTGTTGTTCAAGCAGTTTTTGCAACTCGAGTGTTTCTCCCTTTTCTATGGCGGGCAAGTCCATTTCTTCAAATTTCATAGGGTATACTTTCAAAAAGCCGGGAAACTTAAGCATTTGGCCTGTTGCGCGAAAGGTATATTGATTGGCCTGAATATCAATGCTGGTTGCGTCGAACACTGCCTGCGCCATTTGGGAAGATATAAACCGCTGCCAAATGAGCTGATAGAGTTTTGTTTGTTGGGGAGTCAACCGCAAAGTACCCGGTTTGCGAGCGGGTTCTGTGGGGCGGATTGCTTCATGCGCTTCCTGAGCTCCTTTTGATTTTGTTTTGAATTGGCGAAAGCTCCCTGCCCAATACGCTTGTCCGTATTCTTTTGAAATAAGTTCTTTTGCGCCCGCAAGAGCAGACTGCGCAAGGTTTAAAGAGTCTGTTCTGTGATACGTAATTCTTCCTTGCTCATAGAGTTGCTGGGCGACACTCATGGTCAGCCTGGCGGGGAATCCAAGCCGGGACGCTGCCGTTTGTTGGAGCGTCGAGGTGGTAAAGGGCGGCAAAGGATTTTTTCTGGTTTCTTTTTTTTCGATGGAGGCTACCTTATATATCGCTCCTTCCAATTCTTTGAGGATTTGGTCTGCTTCTTGTTTGTCGTGAATATCGAGTTTTCCAATGGGCTTTCCGTCCTTTTGCGAAAGTTGCGCGCTAAACTCTTTACTCTCTTTCTCAAAAAGAGCTTCAACGCTCCAATATTCCTCTGGCTTAAATTTTTCTATTTCGCGTTCCCTGTCAACAACCAATCGCACGGCAACCGATTGCACTCTTCCCGCAGACAGCCTGCGAGCAACTTTTCTCCAGAGGAAAGGGGAGAGTTTGTATCCTACTAATCTGTCTAATATTCTTCTGCCTTGTTGGGCTTCGACTAAGTTCTGGTCGATTTTCCGGGGATTTTGCAGAGCTTCTTGTATGGCCTGTTTGGTAATTTCATGAAATACGATACGCGCCGGATTCTTCAAGCCCAAAGCTTGCGCAAGATGCCAGGCAATGCTTTCTCCTTCGCGGTCTTCATCAGTCGCGAGAATGACCTGGTCTGTTTTTGCAGATTCTTTTTTGAGCAGCGATACGGTTTTCTTTGCCTTGGTGGGAATCACATAGCTTGGTTCAAAGTTTTTTTCGGTATCCACCCCTAATTTGCTCTTGGGCAAATCGCGAACATGGCCAAACGACGACAAGACAGTATATTCTTTGCCGATAAATTGTTGGATGGTTCGCGCCTTCGTGGGGCTTTCAACAATAACTAATTTTTTCATATAAAGTCAGACTATACTCGCATTGCAAAACTTTTGCAAGCGTATCGTATCAATAAAACTGTTCTTACTGTACCACAGAGTTTTTAGAAAACAAAAATTCGCTCCAGGTGGAAAAATCTAGAGGAATAGGCTATTGTTGAGGAATGGAGGCCCAAGAGAACAACTATGCATTTATAGACAGCCAGAACTTGAATTTAGGCATTCAAAAGTTAGGGTGGAGATTAGATTACCGAAAATTCAGAGTGTATCTTGCCGAAAAGTACGGCGTCAAAAAAGCGTACATGTTTATCGGTTTTGTGGCGTTGAACCAGTCCCTCTACGATCGTTTGCAAGAGGCAGGTTTTATACTGAAATTCAAGCCCACAATACCGGACGCCGATGGTAAAATTAAAGGCAATATCGACGCGGACCTCGTCCTGCGGGCCGCTCTTGAACTGCAGGAATACAAAAGAAAAAGCACCGCGTAAGGACGAACCTTAGGCAGTACTTTTTCCTAGAAATACAACTCTATTATACACCCACACCGCACCATTGTCAAGCTAAAGGCGAGATCGGCCTCAACGAGGAAGATTTGTATTAGCTTACTCTTATATTCTATCGTTTTAATTATGCTATAGCAGAATAAAAACGATAGACTAAAGAAATGCTCATGGGGTGTTTCTGTTTGTACACGGTTGTAGTACAATAAAGAAATGAGTTTTTTCCAGGAATTCCGCACCGAAACAAAACTTCTGCTCGTCGTCGCCCTCGCCGCCATTATTCTCACCGTCGGCGGGGTTTTACTGTTGAAAACCATGCAGCCCCTGCCATCTACAATGCCAGTTGCGCAAGTTCCCCAGCCAACCCCAATCCTTATTTGGTACCATCCAACAGTATTGTCGCCACAAATTACAGGAAAGTCAGGATTAGGATTTTTTGTCGAGCCAGATTTTACGGGTATAGACGCTTCATATTGGTGCGCTATCGATCTAGCTGGCCTTGGAGGGGGGTTTCATATTCGACAACGATCGCTCAGAGGAAATCCCTACGCATTACTAAAGGGAGCTATGGATTACATAGATCGACAACAGGAGGGGGGCGACTTAGCAATTCGCGAAGAGATAAACATTGGTTCGTTTCCTGCGTTATATGTAAAGAGTAAGCATGATGGTGTTCAGTGGGCGCAAAGTCTTCTATGGGAGACGGATGATACCTTTGTACGGCTTGCTGTAGACTCATGGTGTAAATCTGATAACGGGGACGAGTTAACAAAAGAAGAGATTATCAAGATTGCAGACTCAATGCTCCAAAATCCAATACCCATATTCGAACCAAGCTACTTACCTCCGCAGGTTTTCAAAGAGTCCGTAGAGTGGCTTGAGTCGCGACCCATCGAAGAGGAAGACCTTGGGCTCGGACAACTAAAATTGAAGTTTCCGGAAATGAAAGTAACATGGAATTATGCATGTAGACCTCAACCGAAATGGGGTGTATTTTCTATTAGCCAAGAATTACTGAATAAAGATAACGAAAATCTTGCACAATTGGCGGATAACATTCAAGCCGAAAACAATATTCCGGATGATCTCGTTACTAGAGAGGAAGTTAGCATTAGTGGAGGAAACGGACTTTATATGGAATATACTGGTACGACGCTCCCGAGTCAAAGATTATTTTGGACAAGCGGTTCCTTACTGCTAACTATTACATCAAGTGAAATAAGGAAGGACAGTTGTGCCATATCTCAAGAAGATATAATGAAAACGGCTAAATCATTTGTTCCTTTGCTTGATATATACTTTGTAAATCCAGAGAAAACTCCGCCTATACAGGGCGAAAAAACAGAAGAATCGGATACGTCACAGAAGGAACAAAAGGCATCAAAAGAAGGGCTCAATCCAGGAACCTGGCCGCTCTACACAGGCATTTCTGATGGAATTAGATACCAAATTAACGTTCCTCCGGATCTCAAAACGCTATATGGTCCTAATACAGAATGGAGTACGGGTAGTGTCTATTCAAGGACATGGGCAAGGTTTAGTTTTTCTCGCACCACACCAATAAATTTCTCGATATCAACCAAACGATTTTTCCCTGCGTCATACACAATGCCAAAATCCACATCTTCGTAATCGTGGGCGATAATGTTCCGGAATTTTGCCATATTGATAAGCTTGTCAGAAAGCTCTTTGGGCAGAAATTCTTGTTCGTCGAGCACATAGAACGCGTCGCCATAGGTAGTGGGACGGCGAAAATCTTTGAAAGCGATCACCGCTTCCGCCAAGTCAATAGTCGCTTGCGCAGCTAAATACAAATACCGCTCAAATGCGCCCTTCAGATCGGGGTTGTCTTCTATTTCCTTTTGCTTGTACTTCCTGTATCGCTCGAGAAGTTTGAGATATTTTCGTATCGAGCTTATTTTTGCTTCCACTACCTGAATGTTGCTCATAGCATTTTATGCTTTTGTTAAGCCGTATTTCCGAAGGCCGTGCATAAAATCAAAGTACTCGTTCAAAATACGAGGAAGCAACAGCACCTTGTAAGGTTCCTGCTCATGCAGAAGAATACCTTCTTTAATAATAGAGTATTTTACTTCCGGGCTTTTGATATCGTTCAAAATCAATACATCGACATTATCGGTCTTCAGCTCCTTGCTTAATGCATGCATAAGCTGGAGCCGCAAGGCAAACCGTTTTTGTGCGTCTTTCTCTTCAAGATACACGGCAAAATCGTAGTCGCTCAAGGGCCCGGTTTTTCCTGTGGCATGGGAACCAAAAAGATACCCCAGCTTTATCTGTGGATACTGTTCAAAAATATGCTGTATATTGTCTTTCTGTATTTCCATACCCTTTCTTTACCACAAAAATGCAAAATGGTATAGAGGAATAATGCACTTCTTCCAGGAATTCCGCACCGAAACAAAACTTCTGCTTCTCGTCGCCATCGCCGTCGTTATTCTTGTCCTCGGCGGGGTTTTGCTGCTGAAGGTTGGGCTAGGACCGTCCTCGCCCACGCCACCTCCGCCCGCTCCCGCGCCGTCGCCACAAGCGCAAACCGAAGAAGTCGACACCTCCGCTTGGCAAACCTACCGCAACGACGAGTTTGGGTTTGAGGTGAAATACCCTAAGAACTTCGTTAATAAGGAATATCCTTCAGGGATTCGAAGTAGTGAAGTGTTTGGGATTCAGTTCGTAGATCAAAAATGGGGGGAAGGGCATTATCCATCTTTGACCATAAGTGTCATAGAAACCGAACTATCTCCACGAGAATGGTTGGAGAAGTACAGCGATCCGGTATCCGAATCATCTCCTGGAGATATTCCGGAACCAGCTGTTGGTTATCGAAATGCTCAAGACACGATCGTCAACGGAAGAACTGCTTTGAGCGTTGAATTTATCGCGACAAGCGATATGAGCAATAGTACCCTTATTCAAGGGGAATCCAATAGGTTATATCACATTGACGCGATAAGCAGTGGCCTCGGAGATTTTCCGCAAGAAGCGTATAGTCAAATCCTCTCCACGTTTCGGTTTGTTGATTAAGTTGCGTTAGGGTTGTGCCAGGCTTAGCCTAGCACATTAGTTGTTTCTTAGCCTCTCAACTGATTCAGATAACATCTGGCAGTAGAGGTTCAAGCCGATGGTGTTTACGGTGCCGGCTTGCTCTTTGCCTAAGATGTTGCCGGCGCCGCGGATTTCCAAGTCACGGAGGGCTATTTTGTAGCCCGACCCTAACTCTTCTGCTTCTTTGAGCGCGCGCAAACGAAGCTTTGCTTTTTCGCCGAGGCGCCCGCCGTAAAGAAAATATGCGTATGACTGGATATTCGAGCGGCCCACCCTGCCCTTTATCTGATAAGCCTGCGAGAGTCCCAGCTTCGGCGCGTCATCCACGATAATAGTGCTGACGTTTGCCATGTCGAGGCCGTTCTCGATAATCGTGGTGGCGAGAAGCACGTCAAAGTTTTTGTTTCGGAAATCCTCAATAACTTTGATGAGTTGACTTTCGCGCATTCTACCATGAGCTATGGCAAAACTGGCCCTTCGACTGCGCTCAGGGTAAACCTCGGGGACTAACTTTTCTAAATGCTTTTTTACCTGCTCTATGGTCCCGATACGATTGTGCAAATAATATACCTGCCCGCCTCTAGCCAATTCTTTTTGAATCGCTTCTTTTACGATATTTTCATTTCGTTTGATGATTGTGGTTTGCACGGGCAAGCGGCCTTCGGGCGGCGTTTGAATAGAGCTGATTTTTTTGAGCGAGGAAAGCGCCATATATAGCGTACGGGGGATTGGCGTGGCGGAAAGCGAGAGCACGTCTAGCGAGCTGCGCATTTCCTTGAACTTTTCTTTTTGCTTTACGCCAAAACGCTGCTCGTCGTCTATTACAAGCAAGCCCAAGTTTTTAAAATTCACGTCGTTTGATAAAAGACGATGCGTTCCAACTACAATGTCAACCTGGCCTTCCTTGAGCTCGCGCAGGATTTTTGCTTGTTCTTTTTTTGACTGCAGCCGCGAAAGCGCTGCCAAACGAATTGGCAAGTTCTTTAGACGAGATGCAAAGTTTTTGTAATGCTGGTCCACCAAAATAGTGGTGGGAGCCAAGAGCGCTGCTTGATACCCGTTGTGCGCGGCGCGCACCATCGAGCGCAAAGCCACTTCTGTTTTGCCAAACCCCACGTCTCCGCACACAATACGGTCCATGGGCTCTGGCGCGGCTAAGTCTTTATAAATATCTTCCAATGCCTGCATTTGATCCGGCGTTTCTTCGTAAGAGAACGTTTCTTTGAGCTTCTGCTCGATCTCCTCTTCTCTTCTATAGGGAGGCCTCAAACTTATTTCTCGTTTGGCATACAACTCCAAAAGCTCCTTCGCTAGTTTCTCGATTTCTTCTTTTGCTTTCTTTTTTGTTTTCTGCCAAGTAAGAGAGCCCAAGCGAGGAATGTGCGGCTCAGAAAAGCCTACGTATCGAGAAAGCTTTCGTTCCAACCCTATTGGCACAAATAGCTTATCTCCCGCTGCGTATTCAAGCGCATAGTATTGCTGTGATTGGATATCTTCGATCCCTCCGAATAGGGCAACTCCATGGTCTAAATGCACAATGTAATCTCCGGATTTCAGCCCATGGAGATCGGTCCGCCAGCTGGCGGATTGCGATTTGAGCCGTTTCTTGAGGAGTTCTTTTATTTTCCGCTCTTCCTCACTGGTATAATTTCTTCCTGCTATAGCATGAAAGTATTCTATAGTATTTCCCTTGAATTCAATTTGCACTGGAGTGTTCATGTTGATGGGAAATACCTCCACGATTCCGCCCCGATGCGCGAATTCACCAGGTTCAGAAACTCGGAATACTTTTTCGTATCCAAGTTCGTCAAGCTTGCGCAGAAATTCAGAAACTGAATACTGCTGGTCTTTCTCAAGCAAGAGTATGTTGTCCTGGAAAAACGCCTGCGTTTTTTGCGCTCTTAAAATCTTTTCGAAATTCTCCCGAAACCAAACATTCCCCTTTTCCAAAAAATAGGGGGTGACAGAAACAATAAGCAGCTTATCTGCAGTCGATGGGCTTGCCATCTCAATCTTTGTAGCTCGAAACTGGCATTCCGTCAATCAATGGAACGGGCAGGAGTTTTAGGGAATTGATTAAAATACGAGAAATGAGTATTATTAAAAAGCCGAGTACACCGTGTGTGGAGGGGTTATGGAAATGACAGAAGCGCGCAGGGTTTTTGGATTATTGTTGAGTGTTCGGGCTGCCATTTCCCAGTACATTTCACCGAGTTCTGGGGAGGCCCTTGAGATGTGTCACTGCTGTTTTCGAACAGCCAAGGGTCTTTTCCTCGAAGTGAGCGAGCTTGAGGGGTTCGTGCGCCTAAGAATCTGGAGCCCCTGGGGTGGATTGCTTCTTGCCGTCGTTAGCACTTCTGCATGGAACGCGGTATGCCATATCATATTCGCGTTAATAGGAAGCCAGACGGCAATTTCCTTCCAGCCGAGGGAAGGCGCGTGGCTCTATCCCGTCAGGCGAGCACATCTTCCTTTCCCGGTTCTCTGCAACGAGGAGGACATAAGGAACGAAAAAGGCATCAAGGTGAGAGCCGCGGAATGGAAAGAACTTTGTGCCGCGCAGCAGCAGGCTGCGTAAAACCGTTAGGAGTGTAAGGCATAAGATCATTCGAGGATGTGTCTTGTGCCCTTTGTTTTTTACTGTTGCGTTGTTTGTTTATCTCTCGCGTCCAAAAGCGATTCGAGCGTTCCGGTTACAGTATGGAGCGTTTGGTCGAGTAGGCCCTTTTCGGATTGAAGAAATTGCCGTAACACGAATTTTTCCACGTCGGCAGGCTTACTGTCTGTCGGGCTAATTCCAACTCGTATGCGAGTAAAGTCTTGAGTGCCGAGCGCGCTGAAAATGGATTCTACTCCTTTGTGCCCAGCAGAGCCGCTGGACCGAGAAACTTTAACTGTCCCAAGAGGGATATCTATTTCGTCGTGTATCACAATAAGATCTACAGGAGGAATTTTATAAAACTGCAAAAGAGATTTTACCGCTTCCCCAGAGTTGTTCATAAACGTCTGGGGTTTTGTCAGTATATCAGATTGTGTGAAGCGAGGCTTCACACAATCTGATAAGAGGGCATTGGATTTTTTGTCCATGCGGAACTCGGGAAAGCCGTGTTTTGTCGCGAACGCGTCTAGCGCAAGAAACCCGACATTATGACGGGTTTTTTCGTATTCTTTGCCTGGGTTGCCAAGGCCAACGATAAGGCGCATATCATGAGTATATCACGGGGCTTGTAAAAATGAGAAATACTGGTATAATAAGAGAGTTATGAGGAAGATTTTCTCTTTCTTCTGGGAGATTGGAAAAATCGCATTGGTCGCTTTCGTGTTGGTGGCGGCTCTGCGTTTGTTTGTATTCCAGCCATTTTTGGTGCGCGGAGAATCCATGGAACCGAATTTTCACAATTGGGATTATTTGATCGTGGATGAAATTTCTTATCATTTTCGGAGTCCGGAGCGGGGGGAAGTTATCGTGTTTAAATTTCCCAACGATCCTTCACAGCGATATATCAAGAGAATTGTCGGCCTACCCGGCGAAACCGTGGAAGTGCAAGATGGGCAGGTAACTATTTCCCGGGGGAAAGAAGCAGTACAGCTGGATGAGAAGAAGTATATTACCTCTGATACCTTAGGATCGCTAAAGGTTGCGCTTGGTGAAAATGAATATTTCGTGATGGGGGATAATCGGCGTTATTCTTCCGATTCGAGGAGCTGGGGCACACTTCCTGAGGATTTGATTATTGGCCGCGTTTTAATTCGCGTATTTCCCTTAAGCGCATTCGCGAAAGTCGAACAGCCCGCTTACGAACCATGATGAACAAAAAAGTGAAATTTCAAACGCCTACCGGAATGCATGACATCTTGCCCGAAGATCAGTTTTTGTATGAGAAGATTTGGACTCTCGTGGATGATGTGGCAAAATTCTATGGGTTCGGCAAGATTATGACTCCGATCGTGGAAGACGCCGCGTTATACGAAAGAGGAACGGGAGGGACCACGGACATCGTGGAAAAGCAAATGTACACATTGAAGACCAAAGGAGACGACGTGCTCGCGCTTCGGCCCGAGTTTACGCCGGGGATCGTGCGTTCCTACATCCAGCATGGGATGATTGCTTTGCCCCAGCCGATAAAACTGTATACCTATGGGCCTTTGTTCCGCTATGAGCATCCGCAGGCGGGACGATTTCGGCAGTTTCACCAGGTGGATTTTGAAGTGTTTGGCGAACAATCGGCTGCGCTCGACGCCCAAATCATCCAAATTTTCTATATTATTCTCAAGGAGCTCAAATTTTCTCATCTTATCATTGAGGTAAATAGTATTGGAGATAATCAATGCCGCCCCTATTACAAGAAAATGCTTTCCAATTACTTGAGGCCGCGGCAGACTTCTTTGTGCGCCGATTGCAGAAGGAGATTCCGCGAAAATCCGCTTCGTACTTTAGACTGCAAAGAAGAAAAATGCCAGCGGATTCGCTCACAAGCCCCTCAGTTTATCGACCATCTGTGCGAAGAATGCAAAAATCATTTCAAGGCCCTGCTGGAGTTTCTAGATGAGACCGATCTTCCTTATCATCTTGATCCTTATCTGGTGCGCGGGCTTGATTATTATACCAAAACCGTGTTCGAGATTTTTTCAGAAAAGACGATGGAACAAACAAAAGAAAAAGGAGAGGTTCTCCAGCGGAATGCGCTCGTGGGAGGAGGGAGATATGATGGGTTGGTACGTTTGCTAGGAGGGAAAGATGTGCCGGCTTCCGGAGCCGCGGCCGGGGTAGAGCGCATTGTGGGTCTGTTAAGGGAAATGCAGCTTGTCTCTACGCCAGAGCCCGCCGCGGAGGTCTTTCTCGCGCAGCTTGGAGATTTATCGAAGAAAAAGAGTTTGAAACTCCTAGAAGATTTTCGAAAAGCAAAAATTCAGGTTGCAGAGTCCCTTGGCCGCGACTCGCTTCGCACGCAGTTAGCCCGTGCGGACAAGTTGAAGGTTGCGTATACGCTAATTTTGGGGCAGAAAGAAGTGCTCGACGGGACCATTGTGATTCGGAAAATGGATACGGGGGAACAGGATACAGTAAAGCTTGCGAATGTGATTGAGGAGGTGAAAAAGAGAATAAAGAAATAAACGGCATGGAAGATTGTATTTTCTGTAAAATTGCAGCGAAAGAAGCCCCAGCTAAGATCGTCTACGAGGATGAACAGTTTATCGTGTTTCCCGATATTAACCCTAAGGCTCCCTTTCATGTGCTGCTGATGCCAAAGAAACACATAAAGAGTTTGCAGGAAGTGGCAGAAGGAGATACGGAGCTGATGGGCAGATTAATAATAACAGCTCAAAAGGTCGCGCAGGGAAATCATTTGAAGGGCTATAAGCTGGCAATGCATGTGGGGAAAGAAGGGGGCCAGGAAGTTGACCATCTCCACCTCCACCTACTTGCGGGCTAATTATATCTGTAGTGAGTGTATTGAATTATGGCATTTGAAATCAATAAACAAGAGAGAGAAACCAATCAATCCTTGATCCGGCGTTTTACCAAAAGGTTGCGCGAGAGCGGGATTTTGGTGGGAGCGAAGAAGGGGAGTTTTCGCACGAGAGAAAAAAGCAAGCAGACACAGCGCCGAGGCGCATTGCGAAGACTGGAGAAACGGGTTGAGTATCAGCGCGCCTTAAAATTGGGGCAAACTAAGCCGCATGAGGGCCGCAGATGATGCAGCTAAAAGAACAAATACAGAGCGACTTAAAAAATGCTCTTCGAGCGAGAAATGAGTTGGAGGTTAGCACTTTACGTATGCTTCTGGCTTCTTTGATAAACAAAGAGAAAGAGCGGGGGCTGGAGATAACAGATGAAGAAGCGCAAGGCATTCTTCTGACCGAGGTAAAAAAGCGCAAGGAAGCAGCAGAGGCCTTTGCAAAAGGAGGGAGAGAAGAAATGGCGGAAAAAGAGCGCAAAGAAATGGCAATACTCCAGCAATACTTGCCCGAGCAGCTCGCAGAAGAAGAAGTTCGTAAATTGGTAAAGGAAGCAATCGCGCAAACGGGTGCCAAGACTCCGCAGGACATGGGTAGGGTTATGGCTGCTCTCATGCCGAGTGTAAAGGGTAGGGCCGACGGTGCTTTCGTAAGTGCTCTTGTAAAAGAACTGCTGGCGTAATCGTATGGCAGAAAAGTTGCGTGATCGAATGTTAAGAGATAGCGTATGGAGAACGTTGCTGCTCGCGATTATTGTGTTGGTTGCAGGACAATGGGTTTTGGTTTGGCAGTATCAAAGACTGGAGAGCCGGCGTATTGAGGGATTGGAACAAAGAGTTGAACAACAGCAGCAGATGATGGAAGAGCGGGCCGCGCGGGAAGCGCTCCGGATATTCCTGGAGGCGCGAATCGCGGGGGACGAGATCGGGGCAGGCCGTTCTATAACCGAGAGAGCCGCGCTCCAGCGCCAGCAAGCGCTTTTTGAATTTCTCGGCGTGCGCGATTACAACGTTCAAGGAAAAGAATGGCTGAACGAAGAAAGGGTTCGCTTTCAGGTGGAGATTACGCGCGAGCAGTTGCGGCAAATAGAGCTTATTGAAGTGGTCAAGATCGGGGAGAGCTATTACGTCGACTCCGTGCAGCCGGCCGGCTAGAGCCCTGAGTTTTATCGAAGGGGTAACTATTCTATAAGTTCGACTTGATAGGAGGGTGTGAGACGGGTTTGGAGGAGAGAGATCTCCTTTATTTTTTTGTCCTCAACGACGAGTTTGAGAATTGCTCCTTTCATGGTTTCTTGAGAAAAATCTTGGTCAAATAAGAAATTTCCCAAGCTGTAGGCAATCCAGCCGTGACTGCCGCCCTGTATGGTGTGCGGAACGAGGGATTGCACGACATGCGGATGATGGCCTACGACAAGGTCAGCCCCCGCTTCAATCGCGCCCCGTGAGAATGTTTTTTGAAATTGGTTTGGTTCGGGTTCATATTCTTCGCCCGCGTGCAGGGAAACCACCAGAATATCAACTTTTGCACTTGCGGTTCTGATATCTTTCAGAATTTCTTCGAGATTGTCTTCATCAATCCATGCAATGCCGCTATTCGTTTCTGTGGCTGCCCACACAGGGGAGCCCGAATTGGTATAGGCAAGAAAGCCAATTTTTGAGTTTCCCGCTTCTCTTATAACTAAACCATACGCTTCTTGTTTGGAGAGTCCGCCGCCGACAGGGAGAATGCCAGCCTTTTTCAGGCGTACCATGGAATCTTCAAGCGCATCTCTCGTGTAGTCGAAACTGTGGTTGTTCGCCACTGAAAGCACATCGAATCCGGCATACACAAGACCTTCTATGGAAGCGGGATCCGCGCGGAAAGAATAGTCGCTTCCTACATTGTTTCCTGTATTTGAAATTTGGCTTTCGAGATTACCAAACACAAGATCTGCTGTTTTAAGAAAATCTGCGATATGTTGGAATGGCCAAGTCCAATCGCCGCCTCCGCCAACTGGCGGACTTCGGTGGATTTGCCATTCCACTCCGCGGTCCAACATAATATCGCCCACAAAAAGAAGGGTGGCAGCTTTGGGTTCTTGCTGCGAAGGAAAGCGTAGCGCGGCAGAAAAGAACTGGCTCGCTTCGCCCGGCATCGTAGAAAACAATCCGAACACGCCAACCAACAGTACAAGCGCAAAGCAACAAACGGCAAAAGCAAAAACAGCTTTCATGACTTCATTCTATAAGTTTACATGAGAATGCGAAAGAGATACGATATTTTTATATGTCTACGCTTTTGAAAGTGGAAAATTTAACAAAGACATACGGGCAAACCACAGCAGTGGATGGCATTTCTTTTGAGGCAAAAGAGGGCGAGGTTGTGGGGTTGTTGGGTCCCAACGGCGCGGGAAAGAGTACAACAATTCATATGCTTCTTTCTTTGCTGGAACCAACAGAAGGATCTATCGAAATATTTGGAAAGGATTTGAAGGCGCATCGAGAGGAAATTTTGCAGCACATAAACTTTGCTACCGCATACTCAATGCTTCCTCATAATCTTACTCCCTATGAGAATCTCAAGATATTCGCTCTTTTGTACGGGGTACAACAATGGAGAACGGCAGCAGAATCTCTTTTAGAGGAATTTAATCTTGCAGAGTTTCGTAACGCCAGAACAGGAAGTTTGTCTACCGGGGAACAAATGCGGCTTGTCTTGGCGAAAGCATTTTTAAATAGTCCAAAACTCCTTCTGCTCGACGAGCCGACTGCTTCTTTGGATCCCGCGGTGGCAAGGGATTTGCGCCAGAAAATCTACTATAAAATGCAGGAGAATAACGGCACTATTCTCTGGACTTCTCACAATATGCGTGAGATTGAAGCGATGTGCGACCGCGTGATTTTTATGGCTCACGGAAAAATTGTGGCGGATGACACTCCGGAAAATCTCAAGAAAACCTTTCAGAGCGGCGATCTGGAGGATGTTTTTATAGCTATCGCGGGGCAACCTTCACCAAAGATATGAATTTTCTTCACGTATACGGAATTTTTCTCCGCAATATCATTTTAATACGCAGGAGTATTGGCAGAATGTTTGGGCTGTTCTTTTTTGCCACGTTTGAGCTTTTCCTGTGGGGGTTTATAACGATTTGGCTGCGCGACCTTGCGCCAAAAGACGCGCGCATTGATTTCGTGTTTCTCTTGCTCACGGGGCTTCTCTTTTGGGATTTGTTTATACGGGCGCAGCAATCTTTCAGCATATCGTTTTTGGAAGACGTGTGGTCGCGCAACATTATGAATTTTTTCGCCACTCCGGTTGCAATGAAAGAATTTATCGCCGGGCTGGCGCTTATTTCTCTTGTGCAGGGGTTTCTTACTTTTATATATATTGGCGGCCTTGCTGTTTTATTATACGCGCTTGATATCTGGGCCCTCGGATTTTATATGATTCCGTTTTTCATGAATATTTTCGTGTTCGGCTGGGCGCTTGGCTTAATCGCCATAGGCCTGCTGTTGCGTTTCGGCCCCGCATTTGAGATTTTGGCGTTCTTTATCCCCATGATGTTTCTTCCGTTTTCCGCGGTTTATTATCCCGTATCTGTGTTTCCCGAGTTCATTCAGCAAGCAGCATTCTTTCTTCCCACTATGCATTTGTTCGAGGGAATGCGGCAGGTTCTCACGCAGGAAGTGTTTCCGCTCTCGGATGTTCTATGGGCAACAGGACTCAATATTCTTTATTTTGCGCTTGGGCTTGCGTTTTTCTTGTGGATGGTCCGGGTAGCTCGCAAGAAGGGTCTCATTGCGCGCTTGCTCCAGGATTAGTACAATAGAGGATTGCAAATGATTGAGGTTAACAATCTCACGCGGCGTTTTATTGATAAAGCCTTTTTGAGAAAAGTGGCTCTAGCCGTGTTAAAAAAGGAGGGGAAAGAAACCGCTGAAGTTTCCGTTGCCCTCGTAGGCGTAAAAAAAGCAGCGGCATTAAACAAGAAATATCGAAAAAAGGATACAGCGGCGAATGTGCTTTCTTTCCCATTCGGGGAAGAAAGCATCCTGAGCGAAGTCGAAGGGAGCGAAATTAAGGGATACCTGGGGGAAATCGTACTTTGCCCCCAGCAGGTGCAGAAAGAAGCTGGAAAATATGGTATGATATTCAAAGAGGCGCTTGCCTGGATGCTTATTCATGGTTTGTTGCATCTTTTAGGTTATGACCATGAACAAGCGCAAGACGCCAAACAAATGGAGCAGAAAGAACGCTTCTATTTGGAGCGTTTCAGCGATTCGTATATTCGTATCAATTCGTAATTCGTAGGACGATATGAGGTCAGAGATTATCGCGGGATTGGATGTTGGCACCCACAGCATTAAGATGGCGGTGCTTCAGCAAAGAGAAGAAGGGGGCGACCCGGAGATTTTAGGGTTTGGTGAAGAAATATCCTCCGGAGTGCGCAAGGGGGCAGTGGTAAAGATAGAAGAAGTGACCAAGAAAATTCAAACGCTCAAGGATCGTCTTTCCGCCATTAGCGGGCAGAAAATACGGGAGGTGATTGTGAGCGTTGGCGGGAGCCATATATTTTGTGTGCCTTCGCACGGAATTGTCGCAGTATCCAGAGCGGATGGACAGATCTCTTCAGAGGATGTAGATAGAGTATTGCAGGCGGCACAGGCATTTTCGCTTCCTTCAAATAAGGATATTTTGGATGTATTTCCTCAGCAATTCGTGGTAGACGAAGAAGAACAGGTAAAAGAGGTGGTGGGCATGAAAGGGGTGCGTTTGGAGGCGGATGTGCTGGCAGTGTGCGGATTCACGCCCTATATCCGGAATCTTCACGAAGCGGTGCTTGGCGCTGATCTGGATATTAGAGCAACTGTTCCTACTTCTTTAATGTCGTCACCCGCGGTGCTTACGCCCCAGCAAAAAGAAGTTGGAGTTGCAACCCTCGATCTGGGTGCGGGAACAACCGGCCTTGCGGTATATGAACAAGGAGATTTGATTCACACGGCAGTATTTCCCGTGGGATCTGAAAATATTACCAACGACATTGCTATTGGGTTGAGATGTGAGCCGGACATCGCAGAGCGCATAAAAGTGGAGTTTGGATCCTCGCAACGGGGGAAGAAGGGAGAAAGAGTGGAGATTGCCGAGGGTAAATTCTTGGCAGTTTCCCAAAAGCTTCTCCGCAGGATTATTGAAGCGCGGGTCAAAGAAATTTTTCAGCTTGTGAACAAAGAGTTAAAACAAATTTCAAGGCAGGGAGTGTTACCGGGCGGTGTGGTGTTGGTTGGGGGAGGAGCGAAGCTTCCCAAGATTGTTGAGGAAGCAAAGAGAGAGCTGAAGGTTACCGTAAGGCTTGGGAAGCCGCAGGGAGTGGTGAGCCTTCAGTCAGATCCAGCTTTTCTCGGCGTGATAGGCCTTCTTGTCGGGGCGGCAGCAGATGGGCACCACGAGGGAGGGATTCATATGGGTACAAGTTTGATGCAAAATGTACGACGAATGTTAAGGCCTTTTATTCCGTAATTCGAACTCCTAGTATGGAGAAAAAAACAATCATTAAAGTAGTGGGAATAGGAGGAGCGGGAGGAAATGCCATCGACCGCATGATGCAGTGCAAGATTAAAGGCATTGACCTTATTGCGGTAAACACCGATGTGCAGGACCTAAAGAAGATTCGTGCTCTTCAGAAAATCAGAATTGGCCAGGAGTCAACGTCCGGATTGGGAGCTGGCATGAATCCGGAACTTGGCAGGCGGGCAGCTCTCGAAAGCAAAGGAGAGTTGGGCGAAGCCCTGAAAGGAGCGGATATGATTTTTCTGACTGCCGGGCTTGGCGGAGGCACGGGCGGAGGAGCAATCCCTGTGCTTGCACAAATTGCGCGTTCTCAAGGTGCTTTGACAATTGCCGTAGTTACGCGGCCTTTTTCTTTTGAAGGATCATGGAGAACAAAACTCGCAGAGCGGGCACTCGCTGAACTCAAGGGGAAAGTGGATACTCTGCTGGTGATTCCCAACGACCAAATTTTAAAGCTTGCCGATCAGGATATGTCGGTGCTCGGGGCCTTTTGGAAAGCGGATGAAATTCTGCGTCAGGCGGTGCAGGGGATTTCCGATTTAATTGTGCTGCCCGGAATTATCAATGTGGACTTTGCGGATTTGAAAAGCATTATGAAGAGTTCGGGAAAGGCGGTGTTTGGCATGGGGCGGGCGAAAGGAGAGAAACGCATGGAGCAAGCGCTCCAAGCCGCGCTGCATTCTCCGCTTCTGAATATGTCGATAAAAGGAGCGAAGGGTATTCTGTTTCAGGTTGCGGGAGTCGATGACGTAAGTTTGCAAGAAATTCAACAAGCCGCCCAACAAATAAAAGAGGATATTTCTCCCCAAGCAAAAATCATTTTCGGGGCAGTGCAAGACAAAAGCTTAAAGCAAGGCGAAGTGCGCCTTACCCTTATCGCGACTGGCTTTGCAGAATGACGGTTTCGCAAACGTTCTTCTTCGGCTGTCTTTCTTTTATAATAGGCGTCGCTTTCGCTTCCTTCTGGAGAATTGGTCAGATTGGTATTCTGGCTGTTTTTATTTGCGGAATTTTTCTGGTATCGGTGTTTTGGAGTCGTAAACAGATTGCGGCGGCGGGCGCGCTGTTTTTATGCGCTGCTTTCGGATTGTGGGTTTACGAGGCCGCTGAGCGAACGCATGCGGATAACGAACTGCAGAAATTCTACGGAGAGGATGTTATATTCCAAGCAAAGGTCGTTAAGGAGCCTATAGTAAGAGCGAATAATACGCAGGTCACGGTGAAGCCGGATTTTGTTTCAAGCGGGAAGATTCTCATTACGTTTGACCCGGCAGAGAAGCTTTCGTATGGCGACCGCGTTGTCCTTACGGGGACACTCCGGGAGCCAGAATCATTTGATGATTTTGATTATGCCGCGTTCTTAGCGAAAGACGGCGTGTACGCTCTTATGGAAAAGCCAGGGGTTGAGATTAAAGAAAGAGGAGCGTATGAGCACGCGGGCGAAAGAGCTATGGCCGCGATTTTCAATCTTAAGGCGGAGTTTCGGGAGGTTTTAGAGAAACATCTTTCTCCTCGTTTCAGCTCCGTGATGGTGGAAATGCTTTTGGGAGAAAAATACGTAATGGGAGAAGGGCTTGCGCAAGATCTGAATGTTACCGGTCTTCGCCACATTATTGCTATTTCAGGCGCGCACATTGCAATACTTACGATGTACCTGATGCCATTGCTCATATGGCTGGGTCTGTGGCGCCAGCAAGCTTTTTATGTTACGTTGGCGCTGGTGGTTTTCTATGTGGTGCTTACGGGATTGCAGCCTTCTGCCGTGCGTTCGGGGCTCATGGGAGGAATGTTTTTGCTCGGCCAACATGTGGGAAGGCAGTATGTCGCTTTACGCGCGCTTATTTTTGCGGCAACTGCGATGCTTTTGCTCAATCCATTTCTTCTCGCGAGAGATGTGGGCTTTCAGCTTTCGTTTCTCGCAGTGTTGGGAATGATCGTATTGCTCCCCACGGTTCTTTCTTTTCTGCCCAAAAAAATTCCAGCCTCGCTGAGTCTAGGCGGGCCGGCACGCGAGCTCCTTGCCATGACGCTCGCGGCCCAAGTGTTCACGCTCCCTATTCTCATCTGGGATTTTGGCCAGGTTTCCCTGGTTTCGGTCATTACCAATATTCTTATAGTGCCGGTTATTCCATTGCTCATGGGTTTGGGGTTTCTTCTTATGATTGGAGGATTGCTTCACCCGGTGGGATTTCTTCTTGCGTTTCCCGTCGGGGTTCTGGTGCAGTATATTCTGTGGGTCGTTGATTTTTTTGCCGATCTTCCCTTTGCTGCCGCCCATACTGAAAACTTCCCATTGTTCTGGTTGATTTTGTTTTATACTTTTGTTGCTTTCTTCTGGTGGAAATTTCGAAAGAAGCAAGAAAGTTTGGTACAATGGTAAAATATGTTTGGAGCGCAAAAGAAAAAGGCGTGGGTAGTGGCTGCGGATATGGGATACGGGCATCTGCGCGCCGCATTGCCATTCCAAGATATCGCGCGGGGAGGCAAGATTATCGCGGCAAACGACTACCCCGGAATCCCGGAACAAGACAAAAAAATCTGGGGAGATTCCCGCCGCTTTTACGAAACCATCTCCCGATTCAAAAAATTCCCGGTGCTTGGAGATTTCGTGTTTGCGTTTTTCGATAAGTTTCAGGAAATTAAAGAGTTTTACCAGAACAACGAAAGCATCGACGCCCCAACTCTGCAGTTAAGGCAGGTGTACCGGCTTTTTGAAAAGAAGCGTTGGGGTGAACATTGTATTTCGCGGCTCAACAAAAATCCTCTGCCTCTTGTCGCCACGTTTTTTATCCCGGCCCACATGGCAGAGTTTTGGAAATACGAGGGGCCGATTTATTTGGTTGTGACCGATACTGATGTTTCGCGGGCGTGGGCTCCGTTGCACCCCAACAAAAGCAAAATTATTTACTGCGCTTCCACGCAAAGGGCAGCGTCAAGATTATTACGGTACGGTGTGAGGGAAGAGAATATCGTTATCACCGGATTTCCGCTTCCGCAAGAATTCACGAAGAACAACGCTGCAAAAACAAAGAATGATTTGAGGCGGCGCTTGGCCGTGCTGGATCCCGAAGGCGCGTATCACTCGCGGTACGGAAAACTGGTAGAGCAATATATAGGGAGTGTTCAAAGTCCGACTTTGAACAGAGGGAAGGCGGGCTTTCATAGGGTGGTACTTACCTTTGCCATTGGGGGAGCTGGCGCGCAGGCCGAGCTTGCGAAAGACATTATGGAGGGAGCGAAATCGTTGCTGGAAGAAAAGAAGTTTGAGTTTCACGTGATCGCCGGCACCCATAGAGAAATCGCCGCGGATCTTAGAAAGCGATCCTGCCTCGAGTCAAGGCGGGCGGGCAAAAACGTGTTTGTGCACTCTTCGCCAAGCAAAAAGAAATATTTCAAGGATTTTTCAAAAATCTTGAGCAAAACTGATATCCTGTGGACCAAACCGTCAGAACTTGTGTTTTATGCCGGTTTGGGGATTCCCATTATAATTGCGCCTCCGATTGGTTCGCAGGAAGTGTCTAATCGCAGGTGGCTTTTGGACATCGGTGCCGGGATTGACCAAAAGAAACCCGAGCTTCTGTACCAGTGGCTGCCTGATCTTATACGACAAGGGGCGCTGGCCGAAGCCGCGATGCAAGGATTTGTGGAAATTCCCAAAGACGGCACAGGAACCATAAAGAAAATTCTATGTGGATAATTGTTGCAATCACCGCATATTTCCTACTTGCGTTCGTGGCGGTTATAGACAAGTATCTTTTGGCAGGTCCGCTTCCAAATCCCAAACTGTATGCTTTTGTCATTGGGATATTCGGAGGGCTTGCGCTTCTCCTTATACCATTTGGGTTTCTTGTAGTCCCTCCATGGCCGATTATTGTCTTCGCAATGATGGCGGGGATCATCCAAATTTTTGCGCTGGTCGCGCTTTTCTCCGGGCTCAAAAAAATCGAGGCCTCAAGAATTGTTCCTGCTATAGGCGGGCTGCTTCCGGTTTTCACCCTTCTCTTCACGATTTCACTCGGCCGCGCTCAATTAAATGGAATAGAAATGCTTGCGTTCGCGCTGCTAGTGGGAGGAAGTGTGGTGATAACGCTTGAGAAAGGCAAGTTCCTTTCCTTCGCAGGGTTCCTGTACGCGTTTGTGTCATCTCTGCTGTTTTCTCTTTTTGTGGTGCTTTCAAAATTTGTGTATGAAGGGGTGGAGCCATTTTTATCCGCCTTCCTTTTGATAATAGCAGGAACTTTTGGAGGAGCGTTGCTGCTTTTAGTTTCTGGAGAATTACGGGGCGCGCTCTGGAATATGATGCAAAGGCGCGGGGTTGAGAAGCAAATGCTTTCTGCGCGCGTGCTCTCCTTGTTCGCGGGGAATCAGATACTGGCAACAGCCGGCTTTATGCTGCAAAACTGGGCAGTGGCGCTGGTCCCCTTTGCCTATATTGCTTTCGTGAATGCCCTGGAAGGCGTCAAGTATGTGTTTGTGCTTCTTTTGGCAAGCGCAATCACGCTGAAGTTCCCGCATGTGCTGAAAGAAGAAATTGGTAAAGCCGCGATTATTCAGAAACTTTTCGCTATAGCTTTTATTACAATAGGATTGCTTCTTCTTGCCCTATGAAAAAAGTTTTCCGTTTTCTTTTGTTTGGTGTGGCAGCTGCGCTAGGGATATTTTCGCTCTATCTTTTTGTCGGCTCAATTCCCCAAGCGAAAGAAATTACATGGGGCGTGAACTTTTCAAAAAAGCACGCTGTGGCTTTGGGTTTGGATTGGAAGGCAGTATACGCCGCCTTCTTGGACGATTTGCAGGTAAGGCGTTTGAAGGTGTCGCTGGACTGGAACGATTTGGAGCCAGCGCAGGGCGAGTTTTCTTTTGCAGATGCTGACTGGCAGGTCGCGGAAGCCGAAAAGAGGAATGCTCAACTTCTGTTAGTTGTGGGCATGAAGACTATGCGCTGGCCCGAATGCCACATACCAGAGTGGGCGAAAGGGTTGACCAAACGTGAACAGCAAGAAGAAGTTTTGAAATTGTTGGAGACAGTGGCGCGGCGCTACAAAGATTCACCCGCTCTCTACGCGTGGCAGGTGGAAAACGAGCCTTTGTTTCCTTTTGGCGACTGCCCATGGCGTGATCCGCGGTTTTTGAAAAAAGAAGTGGCGCTCGTGAAGGCGCTGGACCCTAATCATCCTGTGGTGATTTCAGATAGCGGAGAATTGTCGCTTTGGATTCAGGCAGGCAGAATAGGGGATATTGTGGGCACTACGATGTACCGGAAAGTATGGTTCCACGAAATCAGCAGGTATGTGGAGTATCCTTTGCCGCCGGTGTTTTACGCGAGAAAAGCGGCATATATACGAGGGCTTTTTGGCAAAGAAGTTATGGTGGGCGAGTTGCAGGCAGAACCGTGGGGTCCGGGCAAACTCTTGTACAACACAACAGTGGAGGAACAAGATCGTGCGTTCGATATTGCGCAGTTCCGCAAAAACATTGCGTACGCAAAGCGCACCGGTCTTTCCGAATTCTATCTCTGGGGTGCCGAATGGTGGTATTGGAGAGACAAGTTTGCAAATGATGCTACTTTTTGGCAGGAAGCTCAAAAACTCTTTTATGCGATAGAGGATGGAGGTTGACAAGGTTGTATGATGTACATTATTATGTACATATGGACAGCAAACACACTATTTCTATATCCGAAGCTCGCAAACGTATTTTCGAGATTGCAGACGACGTGCAAAAACCCGATACCTATTATGTGCTCACCGAAAACGGCAAACCCAAGGCCGTAATTTTGTCTGCTGAACAATTTGAAGACATTCTTGATGACCTTGAAATCTACAGCGATCCTGATCTCGCCAAAAGGATTAAAGAAGCAGAACGGCAGTATGAAGCAGGAGATTACATTACCTGGGAAGAATTGAAAAAAGAACTTCATTTTGGTTCAGAAGAGTTGGCCGTACGAGATGAAGGCAAAGAAAAATATCGCGCAAAGCAGAAGCCAGAAGTAAAGAAAAAGAGGGTAAAAAAGAGCAAAAAGTAGCATATGGCAGGATTCGAAGTTGTGGTTCCAAGGGATGTGCAAAAGCAAATTCGCTCCATCCCGCTGCCGTGGAGGGCGCGCATCGAGCGCGGCATAGATTTGCTCGGTTACAACCCTTTTTTGGGAGAAAAAATGCAGGGGAAGTTCGAAGGAAAAAGGAAAATACGAGTTTGGCCATATCGCATTTTTTACTATATATACAAACAAGATAAGCGCGTTCTCGTTGTTGAGATTCAGCATCGAGGGAGCGCTGGTTATAAATAAATGAAACAATCCTTCACTGTCCGTGATCTTCCGCAAGCAGAGCGTCCCCGGGAGCGTATGCAAAAATTCGGAATAGAAGCGCTTTCTGCGCAAGAACTTTTGATGTTACTCTTGGGAAGGGGAGTGCGCGGAGAATCAATCGCAACCTGCGCGCAAAAACTTCTGTCGCAATTCGGTTCGCTCGAGGGCATTATGCAAGCTTCTTTAGAAGATTTACAGACGGTGAAGGGTATTGGTTTCGCAAAAGCGGCGCAGCTAAAAGCCTGCATGGAAATAGCGCGGCGCAAGGAACAAGCGGGGGAATCGCTCGCAGAATCGCAGAAAGGGAATGCGGTTGTTTCTCCTCAAGCGGTATCCCGATTGGTACAAGCAAAAATTAGCAATTACGCGAAAGAACATTTTTTGGTGGTATCGTTTAATGTGCGCAATAAAGTTATTGGTATTGATACGGTTACGGTGGGCACGTTGAACGCCAGCATTGTGCACCCGAGAGAAACGTTCGACACTGCCATTAGGCGTCACGCTTCCCACATTATTCTCGCGCATAACCATCCTTCCAACGACACTGAACCGTCCTCCCAGGATCTTGCCATTACGAACCGACTCGCGCAGGCCGGAAAAATCCTGGGCATAGAACTTGTTGATCATATTATCGTAGGTCAGAGCGGGTTTTTGAGTTTCAAAGAAAGGCAGTTACTATGAACCAGGTAGCATCATTTATTTTAAATATTCTTCAGGGCCATGGTGCGTTCGTAAAAGAAGCTTCCCTCATTGCCTATGGTGATGATTTTGTTTCGTTTCCCGACGAAAAAGATTTATTGCGAGCACATCTTGTAGTGGAGTTGATTGAAACCTATCGCTATCCTCCAGAGTCATTAGTGGTAGGGGCATACGTGCCGATAAAATATAATGGTATAGCTTTTACCGAGATAGATCTTATTGTGCACAATGCGGCGCGCCAGCCTTTTATTCTTATCGCAGTGGAGCAGGTTCGGTATTATGAACAGCGGCTCGAAGAAACCGTGCGTAAGCTTTTCGCGGTTGCGATACTTATGCGTCAAAAATATCCGCCGCGCTACCTTGCGTACTATACCCGCTGGTACGAAGGAGAGAATCGTATTGTTCGCAAAATGGTAATAGACTACTCAAAGTATCAAACATTCTATGCGTGGCATGAAGCGTCTCGCCCTATAGTTTCCGATATTCCCTCAAATGGGTAACGTAAAGTAATCAGTTTGTGGCTTCTTCCGTGCGTCTTTATGCGCGGGAAATTTTTTGGTAGAACAAGAATATGGCGAAAGCGATTTATGTAGACTACGCCGCGTCCACGCCTATAGATAAAAAGGTGCTGGAAGCTATGATGCTGTGGCTGTGCGAAGTCTGATTTTGCACGCCATAAAAATAAGTCCGCCAGCAAGATTACTCTGTGCTAGCGGACATGACTTTTGGGAAAAGCTATGGCTTACTTTCTATCTTGGCCATCATTTCCTTGATGTGCGCTTCAGCAGCGGCTATCCGCTTACTGATGGCGTTCCTGATTGCGGTCGCAAAGTCTGCAGCCAGACGATCGTTTCCGAAGTGGATCGCACACTCATTAGGATTGGGCAGCATCGGGAATATACGATTCTGGACAGAAGCTTCGAACTTTGCGCCTTGCAAGGGTTCAACGAGGACAGCAGTAAGCTTTGCGGTGAGCGAAAAGTGCGTAAGAGATTGCGACCACCCACTTTCCGCGTTCACCTTGAACCGTACCAGAATAACTTCTATCAATGTAGCTGCCGCGCCAAGCTGCTCAACCGTATCGAGGCAGACTTGGAAAAGCTCGGCAAGTTCCTTCGGTGGAATCCGCATTCCGCTTGTTTTGGACGATGTACCTGCATATTCAATCGCTGGGTCCACACTATACTTAGGCACGGAGCCCTCCTGGATCGGACCGTAAGGTCCTTTCATTTCTACACCTTGTACGGTGCAGATAATACATCTTTAGTATACTTTTCTTATTTTGTTAAGGGGGGCGCGAAAGCGTACTTTTCATCTAAGTAACTCTCCATAGAAATACACCTTTATGTGCTGGAGATTTTTTGGTAGAACAAGAATATGACAAAAGCAATTTATGTAGACTACGCCGCGTCCACGCCTATAGATAAAAAGGCGCTGGAAGCTATGATGCCGTATTTGAGGCGGTATTATGGGAATCCGTCTTCAACGCATAGCTTTGGGCAGAAAGCGCGAGCAGCTATTGAACAGGCTAGAGAGCAGGCGGCTGGGTTTTTGCATTGCAAGGCAACCGAGGTGATTTTTACCAGTGGAGCTACGGAAGCAAATAACCTCGCGATTCAAGGCGTGATAAAATCCAAAATCCAAAATCCAAAATTGGGCGATAAGCCTCATATCGTGACAACGGCCATAGAGCATGAGTCGGTGTTGGAACCGTGTCAGACGCTTGAGCGGGAGGGGATTGTGGAAGTTACATATGTGAAACCCCAGAAAGACGGAATTGTCCGGCCAGAGGATGTGGAGAAAGCGATTCAGCCAAATACCGTGCTGGTTTCGATTATGTACGCGAACAGCGAAATCGGCACCATTCAGCCGATTGCCGAAATCGCGAAGCTGCTCAAGGGGAAGATGATACGCTTCCATACGGATGCGGTGCAAGCGGCTAATTTTCTGGATTGTGACGTTCAGAAACTCGGAGTGGATTTGCTCACTTTGAGCGGTCACAAAATCTATGGGCCCAAGGGCGTAGGCGTATTATATGTAAGAGAGGGGGTTCGCGTGGATCCTGTAGTCCAAGGAGGTGGCCAGGAAGCGGGATTGCGCTCCGGCACAGAAAACGTGGCAGCCATAGTGGGTATGGGTCAAGCCTTAGAAGCGCTGGGGGATCCCCGCATGGCGATTACCAATATCAAAATCCGTCAGCTGCGCGACAAACTGATCAAGGCATTGTTGCGAAAAATTCCGGATTGCGAGCTTACGGGTTCTGCGCAAAACCGGCTTCCCAATAACGCGCATTTCAGGTTCCGCGGAGTAGAGGGCCGCGATGTCGTGATAGCGCTTGATCAAAAGGGGATTGCCGCATCTACGGGTTCTGCTTGTTCTGAAAAAACGCAGGAGCCTTCGCACGTGCTTGTGGCACTCGGACTAGAGGAGAAAGAATCGCTTTCCGCATTGCGCCTTACGCTTGGCAAGCATACCAAGGCGGAAGAGATTGAAAAAGCCGTAAGGGTGATCGCGCAAACAGTTGCCCAACTTCGAAAAGCTGTAGTATAATATAATTTACTATGACATCTTCAACTATTCGCATTCTTGCGTTTTCTTCTATTTTGAGTATTCTCGCTGCTGGCGCGGCGGCCGGAGCAGTATATTGGAAAGTCAACCAGGATTTGGCTGTGTTGAGAGGAGATCTCTCTACAAGCCAGCAAGTTTTGGCGGAACAAGGAGAACGCGTTATCGATGTGGTAAGCGAAGTTTCTCCCGCGGTGGTGAGCGTTATCCTCACCAAGGATGAGCCGGTATTTGAGCAGGTGTTGCGCGATCCCTTTGAGGATTTTTTCGGCGGGCCATCGCCATTTCGTGTCCCCGAACTTGAGCAGAGAGGGACAGAACGGCGGGAGATTGGAGGAGGTTCCGGGTTTTTGGTGTCCGCAGATGGCCTGATTATTACCAATAAACACGTGGTTGCGCGCGAAGATGTTGATTATACCGCGTATACCAACGATGGGAAATCTTATCCCGCAAAAGTATTGGCAAGGGATCCGGTGCAGGATTTGGCAGTGCTTAAGATTGAAGGATCCTTACCTTTTCCCTTTGCGAAACTCGGCAATTCAGACAATTTGCAAATCGGCCAGACTGTGATTACAATTGGGAACGCGCTCGGTGAGTTTCGCAACACAGTTTCAGTGGGCGTTATCTCCGGGCTTGGCCGCACCATTACGGCTTCAGACGATGGAGGATTTGTGGAAACCATCGAGGATGTTGTCCAGACGGACGCCGCCATCAATAGGGGAAACTCGGGCGGGCCGCTCCTGAATTTAGCAGGCGAGGTAGTCGGGGTAAATACCGCGACTGTTCTGCAAGCCCAGAGTATTGGCTTTGCCATACCTTCAGACAGAGCAAAGAGAGGGTTGTACCAGGTCCAGCAACTCGGGAAAATCGTTTATCCATTCTTGGGTGTGGAGTATGTGCTAGTAACGGACCAGGTCCAGAAAGAAGAAAACCTGCAGGTGGATTATGGCGCTTTGGTGAAAACTGTGCCCGACGGGTTCGCAGCAGCGAAAGCGGGTCTGAAAGCAAACGATGTTATTTTGGAGTTTGACGCTAAAAAGATTACGCCGCAGAATTCTCTTGCTAAAATTTTGCAGCAGTACAACGAAGTTTCTTCCCGGCCAGCGTATAGCCCGGGAGATACCGTAACGCTGAAGGTTTTACGTGACGATCAGGAACTTGTCCTGACCGCCGTACTTGGAGAACGCGAAGAATAACGGGTTCGACGAAAGTATTTGACAAAAACCCATAACTTGTGGTTTGATATATTTATGATGACAAACAACCCAGGTAATTTTACTCATAAAGCACAGGAGGCGATTCTGCAGGCGCAGAATGTGGCTCAAGAGCGCGGTCAGCAGCAGGTGGACGCTCTTCATCTGCTCTTTGCGCTCATCACTCAAGAGGAAAGCGTGATTTTAACCTTGCTCCAAAAAATCGGAGCGGACGTTGACGGCTTGAAGCGCAAGGCGCAAATCGCTCTTGATCGCCTTCCTATATCCGCGGCGCCGACTCCCTTCGGCCAGTTTTACCTTACGCAAGACTTGGGCAAGGTATTGGAGCGGGCGCGGCAGGAGTCCGGAAAAATGGGTGACGAATACATTTCCGTAGAACACCTTTTCCTTGCGCTTTTGGATACCGATTCCAAAGCAAAGGAAATTTTGGAACGGACCGCGATTTTGCCGGGCGGCGAAGGAACAATTCCTACGCTTGAGTTCGGCAGATTGGATTACGAAACGGCCTTGAAAATTTTGGCGCAGATTCGGGGAGGTACACGAATTACCGATCCCTCTCCTGAATCCAAATATCAGGTGGTGGAAAAGTACGCGCGCAATTTAACGCGTTTGGCCCAACAGGGCAAGCTTGATCCCGTTATTGGGCGAGAAAACGAAATCCGGCGCTTGATGCAGGTAATTTCCCGCCGCACCAAGAACAATCCGGTACTTATCGGAGAAGCCGGAGTGGGGAAAACGGCGGTGGTGGAAGGGTTGGCGCAAAAAATAGTGAAGGGCGATGTGCCAGAAAGCTTGAAAGACAAGGAGATGATCGCTCTGGACTTAGGAGGGTTGGTTGCGGGCACAAAATACCGCGGCGAGTTTGAAGATCGCATCAAGGCGTTGCTCAAAGAACTGCATCGCGCTGGCGGCAAATACCTTTTGTTTATTGATGAGCTGCACACATTGGTAGGGGCGGGTGCAGCCGAGGGTGCTATAGACGCTTCGAATTTACTGAAGCCGGCCTTAGCAAGGGGGGAACTGCGCGCGATTGGCGCTACTACCCTCAAGGAATACCAGAAGTATATTGAGAAAGATCCGGCCCTGGAGCGCAGATTCCAGCCAATCTATGTGGCAGAGCCCAGCATCGAAGACACCATTCTTATCCTGCGGGGGATCAAAGAAAAATACGAACTTCATCACGGAGTGAAGATTAAGGATTCTGCTCTTGCGGCAGCCGCGAATCTGGCCGCCCGCTATGTTTCAGATCGTTTCTTGCCTGACAAGGCCGTGGATCTTATTGATGAGGCAATGAGTTCTTTGCGGCTGGATATGGAGTCAGAACCCGCTGCCCTTGAGGTTTTGAAGCGCGATATTCAAAAACTCGAAATCGAGAAAGAAGCGGTCAAAAACGAAAAAAACAAAGAGCAGCAGTTGAAAGTATTAAATCGCTCGCTTGCCGATCTGAAAGAAAAAGCAAAGACGATAGAGACGAAATGGCTGGCCGAGAAGGAAGTAATTAATAGCATTAAAGAACTTAAAAAGTCCGTGGACGAGACCCGTTTTGAGATTGAGCGTGAACAGAGCTCTGGAAATTTGCAGCGCGTGGCAGAGCTTAAGTATGGACAGCTTCCCGATTTGCTAAAGAAGATCCGGGCAGAAGAGCGCAAGCTTTCACGTTATCAAAAGTCCCATCCTATTCTGAAAGAAGAGGTGGGAGAAGAAGATGTGGCGCGTGTGGTTTCCAAGTGGACTGGCATTCCTGTTACTCGGCTTATCGAAGAAGAAGCCCGGAAATTAGAGAAAATGGAAGAGGCGCTTAAGAAGCGTATCGTAGGGCAGGAGGAGGCAATTAGGGCGATCTCAAATGCCATTCGGAGGAGTAGGGCTGGCATTGCGGAAGAAAACCGGCCGCTGGGTTCTTTTATGTTTCTTGGACCCACGGGAGTCGGGAAAACCGAAACCGCCAAGGCTTTAGCAGGGTTTTTGTTTAACGACGAGAACGCTCTGGTTCGTTTAGACATGTCTGAATATATGGAGCGGCACTCCGTATCCCGCATGGTGGGTTCTCCCCCTGGATACGTGGGGTATGACGAAGGAGGCCAGCTTACCGAGAAAATCCGCAGAAGGCCTTACAGCGTGGTGCTTCTTGATGAAATCGAAAAAGCGCACCCCGAAGTATTTCATATGCTCTTGCAGATTTTGGAAGACGGTCGTTTGACCGATGCTAAAGGAAGAGTTGCTTCCTTCAAGAATGCTATTATCATAATGACTTCGAATGTCGGCTCTCAGTTTATCGCGGAGATGGGGCCGCTTGGTTTCGTGGGCGAACAGACAAAAGATGAAAATCGCAAGGAAGGGGCACGGGAGAAAGTAATGGCCGCCTTGCGGGAGCAGTTTCGGCCAGAGTTCTTAAACCGCGTAGATGAAATTGTTATTTTCGACTACCTCGGAAGGGAGGAGGTTGCCAAGATTGTGGATCTTGAGCTGGCGAAAGTGGCAAAGCGGCTTATCACTCGAGGCGCTGAGCTTGAGGTAACAGCTAAGGCAAAAGAATTACTTGCTGAACGAGGTTTTGATCAAAACTTGGGTGCCAGGCCGCTTAAGAGAGTTATTCAAAAAACATTGCTTGACCCTTTGGCTTTGAAAATAGTATCTGGAGAAGTTGGTGGCGAAAGTAAAGTTATCGTTGGTGTGGTAAAAGGGGAAATTGATATTCAAACGGCATACGCTATGCCGAGGTTGAAAAAAGATCGCGCAGTCAAGACAGAAAGCAGATAAATGAAAGCTCGTATTCTGATAGCGTTTCTCATCCTCGCTGTTTTTGCTTTAGGCGCTCTGGGCGGCCTATGGGCTCAAGCCTTTTTGATGCCCTATTTGGCTTCTCGCGCTTGGTTTCAGCAATGGGAATTTGTGCAGGATTGGTCAGAAAGAACGACAGTAGTCAGGGAAGTGCGGGAAGTGGTGATTCGGCTGGACGATGCGGCACAGCGGGTTGCCTCCGGAGTCGAAGGCATGGTGGTAGGAGTAGAGAGCAAAAGTGCGGGGCACGTGATTACAGGGTCTGGCTTTGCGGCAACTTCAGACGGATTTATCTTCACGCTGGCAAGCCTGGTACCGCAAGGGTATGAGACGTGGGTATATCTTAAAAACGCAGAAGAGTTTGCTCGAGCGGAGGTTCTTAAGCGTGATCTTCGGCAGAATTTGGCTATCATAAAGATTGACGCCAAAAATCTACAGACTGCGGGATTTTCAGATTATGATTCTGTACGGCTTGGAGAGCCGGTTGTGCTGGTGGCAAAAAGTTTGGAGGCAGGACAGTTGATATCTATTGTGAACCAGGGGAGCGTGAGAGCAAAAGACGAGACTAGTTTGAGAACGAATATATTTGACAAAAATACTCTGGGCGGCAGCCCTCTTTTTGATCTTGAGGGCCGCATTGTGGGCTTGAGCGCTTTTGAGCCGGACGGCCGCCTCGTCGCCATTCCCTCATCCGTCCTCCGCGTTTTCTCCGGCTTCTAAAAATGCGAATGTTCAATGTCCGACATTGAACATTTTTGTTTTGCCGGAAGTTTTCCTGTGATAAAATAAGAGATATGGCGCATCAGAAGTTGCTGATGGCGATGGTGGGGCTTTTCGTTTTGGCGGCGGGAGGAATTTTCGCATTGATGAACCAGAGTGGAGAAGAATTAAAATGGACAGAAGTTGATTCCTCTTCGCTGGTTGCGGGATTAACCTTTGAGGGAGAAGAGGAAGCGGATCCCGCGGAAGGCGCGAGAGAATTAACGGATCAGAAACGGATAGCGTCGGCAGCGCAGAATTCCTTGTCTGGTGCGTTGAGTCAGGGCGAGAAGGAGTCGGCCCCCTCGCCGGCTGTGCAGCCGCAAGTGCCGCCTTCGCCAAAGGTTTCGGCGAGCCAAAGCAAGATAAATATCAATACCGCCGGTTCTGAAGATCTGCGGCGCATTACTGGGGTGGGGCCGGTAACGGCGCAGCGGATTCTTGATTGGCGCGCCGCCAACGGGCTTTTCTATGAGATTGAAGATATCAAGCAGGTGAGCGGTATTGGAGATGCGACGTTTGAAAAGATGAAAAACGAGATTACCGTGGGAGATGTTCCTCCGCGCCCCGCCCCGGAAGCAGCAGAGCAGGAAGATGCACAGGTGCTTAAAGAGCCGATCGCAGAGAAAGAACCCGAGAAAGCGTCTCAACCTCCGCCGCCGCCACTTCCGCCATCAACTCCCGAAGTTTCATTTCCGATTAATATAAATACAGCCGATCGCGAAACACTCCAGCATGTTACTGGGATTGGGCTGGTCATTGCCCAGCGCATTATTGATTATCGTCAGGACGTAAGCTTGTTCTATTACATCGAGGACATAAAAAATGTCAACGGTATTGGAGATGCAACGTTCGAAAAAATGAAAGGACAAATAACGGTGGGGGATATTGTTGCGCCAAGCCCAATCCCGTCGCCAACTCCTCAACCACTGCCTTCGCCTCCTCCTTCGCCAGAGCCGTCAAAGATCAATATCAATACGGCAGACTACGAGGAATTACAGGAGATTACCGGCGTGGGGCCCGTGATTGCCCGGCGAATTGTTAATTATAGGGAAGCAAACGGGCCTTTCCAGAGCAGCGAGGACATCAAGCTGGTAAACGGTATTGGCGAGGCGACTTTCGAGAAAATGAAGAGTGAAATAACGATTTAGCCAGTGTCTCATAAGTGCGACGATCGTCACGAAAGTGAGACAGGGGGTTTGGCTTTGGGGAAGGTGGGGTGAATAGGTCAGGGCGCGGAGGTCAAAGTTCGTTGACCGAGGGTTTTGAGTTTGCTATATTGAGTGATAAGAAAGACTCTTGAAGGATGAAATGAACAGAAATTTCTTCATTCGGCTCGCGTTCGCGGCTCATCGGGTGGCAGACGCCTTGCCTGCCTCGCCGAGTCAAGGCGGGCCCCAGGAGGAGCAAGTCGCCAAGGAAATTAGAGAGTCGGCAAACGAGATTTTGACGGGTCTTCTGCTGCTTGTGGATAAAGAGGTGACTAGGCCAGAAAAGAAGCAAGATCTTCTTTCGCAACTTGAGAGGCAGATTGATATTCTCCTTGTATATTTGGATAGAGCAGAAAAACAGAACTGGATACATCCGGGGAACTTTTCTCTGTTGGAGACCGAGTACGGTAAAATACGAGAGCTCCTTGAGTTATTCGATGGTATCCCTCTTCAGCGGGTCGAGACTCATCGTGACCAGGGGCCTGGCGTCAAAGTAGAGGAAGAAGAGAGAGAAAAAAAATCCTCTTTCTCCGCTAGTGCGGCAGACAAGCAGACAACAGGGCGATTGATGACTTCAGTCAGGGTGGAATCTGGTCCCCTGTCGCTTACGCAACGACAGAGGAAGATTATAGAGTTTCTTCGGGCGAAGAAGAATGCTCAAGTATGGGAACTGCAAAAGGTACTGCCGGAGGTTACAAAACGAACACTACGGCGGGATTTAGACGAGCTTCTCTCCAAGAACCTCGTAGAGCGGAAGGGAGCTTGGAACGCGGTAGCATATCAGCTTAAATAAAGGGAAGCCCTTCGACTTCGCTCAGGGCACAGGGCACTGAATGGTGCCCTGTGGAAAACTTGGGGAAAAAACTAGGACAGATAGGACAAACCAAAAAAAGTAATATGTCCGAACAATTTGGCGCAATCTACGACCAATATGTGGGAAAGATTTATCGGTTTATTTTTCTTAAGGTTGAATCGCAAGAGGTAGCAGAAGATCTTTGCTCTGAAGTTTTTGTGCGCTGCATCGAGGAGTTTCAAAAGAAGTCCATTGAAAATGCACAGGCGTACTTGTACCAGGTGGCGCGCTATACCATAGCCGATTACTACCGCGAAAAGGCGAGTAGGAAAATTGTCCCGATTGATGATATTGGTGAGCTCGCCGAAGAGAATGCTTCCTTGCTTGAAGAAGTGATTCTAAACGCCGAAATCGAAGAAGTAAGGAAAGCGCTTGCTCTCCTGCGCGACGAATACCAAAACTTTATTATCTGGCGTTATTTGGATGAACTCTCTATCTCGGAGATAGCGCAGATTGCAGAGAAAACAGAAGGAAATGTGCGGGTGGGGATTCATCGCGCCCTCGGCGCTCTTCGGGAGGAGATGAGGAAAAGAGAGCATGTCCCATCTGCATAGAAATAATTTGGATTTGATGGGTGTAACATGTCCTATCGATTTTCCGACATAATATAACACGACGATGGAGGATAAAGAGCTTATTACAAAACTCTCTTATTTAAAGCAGATACAGCCTAAGGAAGAATGGGTTTTTTTGACGCGTCAACGGCTTCTTGGACGCGAAGCCCAAAGAGAGCTTTTCCCCTTGCAAAATAAGCACTTCTGGGGTATGGTAGAGGGAATTGGAAGATTGGTGGAATTCATGGTGCGGTCCGCGCAGAGACCCGCCTTCGTTATCCCAGTGTTGGCATTTCTGGTTGCGGGAGGCGCAGTGGGAAGAGCTGCTTTTGAAAGCTTGCCGGGGGATACGCTGTATCCCCTAAAGGTGGTCGTAGAACAGATACCTTTGCGTCTTGCCGGAGAAGAACAGCGGCCTGCGCGGGAATTTGCCTTAGCCCAGCAGCGATTGTCCGACTTAAGGATAGTGGCAGAACAGAATAAGATAAAGAATCTTCCGCTGGCAATTCAGGAGTTTGAGGCAAACGCTTCTAAGATTTCAGAGGGATTTGTGCAGATTGTGGAAAACGAGCCCTCAAGGGCTTTACAGGCAAGCAGGCAGATAGTACAATTACAAAAAGAAAAATCAGAAGTAGAAAAGATTCTGGGGACGAAGATAGGTGAGGGTCAGGAAGAGGAGATACAAGATGCCACAAGGCGACTTGTGGAATATGAGCTTGGGTATCTCGAAACTCGCTCGCTTACCGAAGAGCAGAAAGAGCTGGCTGAACAAGCGAAAGCGGCAACAGAACAGAGAGATTACGCGGGAGCGCTAGAATATATCTGGACCCTTTCACAAATTAACGAAGAAGGTTGAACCCACTCCGCCTCGTCGGCGGATTGTCGTGGGATTGGAAACAGTAAAGGTCGAAACACTAGAGTAGTAGTCGATTATAAGCATTAGTTCACTTAAGAAAACAAAAGAAAAAATGAGTAAGTTAGTTAAAAAGATTGTAATAAGCGCAGTTGTCGCGGCAATGGTTGCAACGGTTGCGGTACCTACAGCTCAAGCTCAAACAGCAGCAGAGTTGCAGGCGCAGATTCAAGCGTTGCTGAACACCATCGCGCAATTGCAAGCGCAGATATCTTCGTTGTCAGGAGGGACGACAGGAGGGGTGACAGGAATCCCAGCAGGATTTACCTTCACGAGAAATCTCTCACAAGGTTCTTCTGGGAGTGATGTGATGTATCTGCAGGTTTTGTTGAACGCCAATGCCGCAACGCGTGTTGCGACAACTGGAGCTGGTTCTCCGGGACAAGAAACCCAATTCCTTGGTCCTTTGACCGCGAACGCGGTTTCTCGATTCCAGACCACCTACGCCAGTGAAGTATTGGCTCCTCTTGGATTGACAAGTGGAACAGGGTTCTTTGGAGCCTCTTCCAGAGCAAAAGCGAATATGCTGGTTGCTTCTGGCGCAGCTCCAACAACCCCAACAACGCCGACAACCCCGACGACACCAACAACCCCGACAACGCCCGGAATTTCAACTCCGGGATTAGAGGGATCGGTTATCGTAACGGTTAATTCCAACCCTGCGAGCGGAGCAATTCTGAACACAAGTGAAACCGAGGCGGTAACAGCTGTTGATGTACAAGTTACGGGTTCTGACGTGTTGGTAAGCCGACTTGACTTGCAGTTCGACACGAGGCCCTGGCTCTACATTTCAGAGATGGTGGTAAGCGATGGAACCACTTCAAAGACCATTGCGGTAACGGAAGCTAACACCACAGAGGTTACGGTTGGATCAGTGTATTCTGTTCGCGTGGGCGACCTGAATGTGCTTGTTCCGAAAGACACAACCAAGAAGCTGACGGTAACCGTAAAAGCAGTTAGCTCTTTGCCGGTTGGAACAACAACCAAGAACATTGTTCTTACCTTTAAGGCAAACGCTATTCGCGGAACAGATGGAGCCGGCTTGACGCAGACTGGTCCTACGGCAGACCTTGGAGCAACAAGAACAATCACAGTACAGGAACCGAGTACAGCAGATCTTGAACTTACCGCTCACGCCGATAACCCAAAGGCACGAGCAGTATTGATTAACAGCACAGCAGAAACAACAGGCGTTACGCTTGCGATATTCAATCTGAAAGCAAAGAATAATGACGCTATCTTGAGAACAATTGAGGTCAACGACACGGATAGCGTTGCCACTTCCGCGAGTAACGCGCCGAAGGTTCTGTATCTGTATGACGGCGCCACGCTGTTGTCCTCCACGAGTTCGTTGGTTGCAAATAGCTCTACGCTCGCGAACATTGACTTGACGATTCCGAAAGACACAACCAAGACCTTAACCCTGAAAGCAGACTTCGCGAAAAGCAGTGGAAACTATGCAGAAGGAGCCACATCTACCTGGGTGGTTGGGATTGATACATCGAGCGTAAACGCTGAAGACGGAGCATCCTTTGCCACGGCAACGGTATCTGGATCTCAAGTAACAGCTGGAACAGCTTACGTCTACCTAAAGGCTCCGAAGCTTGCGCTTGCTTCCACTCCTACGATTGCGGACGCTGGCGGGCTTCCATCGGGTAGCTCTGGCCCTCAAAGGCTTAATGGCGAATTGAAGTTCGCGATTACAGCGCAGGGAGGTGACATCTATGTACCGGTGTACAGCGCTACCACGGCTTCCAACGGATTGCAGGCATCGGCAGCAGCTGCAGTAGCGAGCATTACCATAACGCAGACATTTAACTCGGACGCAGACTACGGCGACACCAACAACACCACGTATGTGGTGCGAAGCGGCCAGACCAAGACGTTTACGCTTAACTCAAGCATAACCGGTTGTGATGGCGCTAGCGCTGATGAGAAGCGCTTCAATGGAGTCAATCTCGATTGGATTAAGTGGGGCACCACGGTAGCTACCGCAGAACAGCCAGATAATTCCTGGACATGGGGCCTTACATCCTTTAAGACGCCCCAATTGGAGCTCTTGCCTTGCCAGTAAAGATTGTTTGCACGTTTTCTTGGAGA